>Ga0209443_1000434_pt1 | contig 28112 bp, 24 predicted proteins | sample LauGreBMM110DCMD_2_FD_187571 | JGI IMG/M metagenome (GOLD analysis project Ga0209443, IMG submission 187571) | Freshwater lake microbial communities from Lake Michigan, USA - Su13.BD.MM110.DCMD (SPAdes) (version 2) | ecosystem: Environmental > Aquatic > Freshwater > Lake | place: Lake Michigan... | reverse complement strand
ATAAAAGTGTTACACGATACACATAATAAACCTTTTTCGGACATATACATTCTTTTTTTAATATGTTGTCATTTTCCAAAAATGCTTGATATATATTCTTTTTAAAATCGTAAAAAGAACATATGGCGATTATAAACAGCCCTAATGCTAAATTTCATAAATCAAAAGATGTAATTGATAATATTGAAAAATCCGAAAATAAGATAATATATAGCCTTCCATATAATCCATCTTTAAATCCAATAGAAAATCTATTTAGTCAATTTAAGAACTATATTAAAAATAAAAGTCCTGATAATTATGAAGAATTAAAGAAAACTATAGATTATATTTTTAAAAATAAAATTAAAGATGAACATCTTAAAAATTATTTTAATTATTTATTCACACAAGCTAATGATTTTATAAATAAAAATAGTTAAATAAGTGTCCCATTTTTTAATGAAAAAGGTGTAATTAGTATATTGTACAATCTATAAAAGTAAAATAATAACCAGTCAAGATATAAAAAGTAATTCCTTATTGAAGCATGAGATATTATAATTAACATCCCTTTTTTTAAGATCAGAATAAGAGGCTCTCTGGCGGGAAATCATTGGCCATGTGAGATAAATATTTAATTTTTTTTGCGTAGCTATCTTGCCAATAAAACGATCAATATGTCGTCTACCCATATTATCTTTGGAATAACTTAATATTTTATCATAGCATGTGTTTCGTATACATATAAAATGCATACATGCAAAATCTTCAACCTTGCATAATGTATTCGACACTTTTTGCCTGTTTTGTGTATAGTACATCCCGCCTGATAAAATATCCCAGTTATCTGGGAGCTCCAATATGGATTTTTCCCACATTTCCGCAGATTTAGAATATAACGTCATGTCATCTTCTCCTACTAAAATCGCAGGCATACCCTGATCCTTTGCCATCTGAATTAGTGTCATAAAAGATTTTGCAGTACCTGCTACCGGATTTTTTACATCGCGTATCGCATCAAAACGGTTTAATGTATATTCTGGTCCTAGTTTTTCGAATTCTTTCACCGTCTGTTCCCATCGATCTGGTCGACACTCAAGATTTACACAATGCATCGTTTTGAAATATTTTTCTATTTGTCTTTTCGGAGCATCCGGTATAGTATTTGTTATATCTTCTGGTTTGTCACTTGTTAGAGTCGCTGATATAGCATTTGTGTTATCGTTTGTTAGAGTTGTTGATATATTTCTTTTTATATTAGCCGATTTATTCCGTATTATAGTAGACGGGCGGAAATGTGCGGTACGTGTTTTAGAAAAAGTTGACATATTATTAACAAACAAAATATAATTCAGCAATAATATATTTTTGACTGCTAATAATATGTCAACTTTTTCTAAAACACGTACCGCACATTTCCGCCCGTCTACTATAATACGGAATAAATCGACTAATATAAAAAGAAATATATCAACAACTCTAACAAACGATAACAAATATGTGTATATGCAATGCATCGCCGGATTTAATGATTTATTGTCTGCGATACATCGCGCATTAGATTATTGTATTAAGCATAATAGGATTCTTTTAATCGATACATTAAATTCAGGCTTAACAGTTAATTTTTCAGATTATTTTAGCTTTCAACGCAATAATATTATTTGCGATATTAATAAAATTACTGAAATTTGCAATATAGATTATACAGTATACCCAAATAAATTAAGAGGTAAAATGCCAGATATTTTAAATGGTAAATATAAATTTAAATGGAGACCTGCCGGTATTTATTGCAATGACGTCGCAATAAATAATATACAGCGCAACGGAAATATAACAGAAACTATTATTGTATCGTCCGAGGCAAGCGGATCAGATGGTTATCAAATATTCAAGGAGTTAAATATTGTTAATGTAGATGTGAAAAAAATATGCAACGAACGGTATAATTCGCTAAAAAAACCTTATTTGTGTATACAAATCCGGAATACTGATTATAAATGCGACTATAAAAAATTGTACACATACAACAAAGATTTAATTCATTCATACGAAAATATTTACATAGCGACCGATGATAAAAATACACTAGATTTTTTTACAAATCAAAAATTAGTAATTAATAATTTTACGACATTTCCATCCAAAAAATATCATAATCTACACCACTCAAATATTAACAGCCATACAAAAATTACAGATTTATTGTCCGATATTTTTATAATCGCGATGTCTGATAAATTAATATCTAATTCTATGGGATGCTTTATTAAACTAGTCCGAAATTGCCACGACCGCAAAATTGATGTATACAATCAATTTAAAATATAAGATCTGTTTATAATCACATGTGTTATTTTTGCGATTTGAAAGAAAATATATATTAAGCATTTTCATAAAAAGGCTGTTTATAATCAACTTCTATTATTTTCATGTTAATTATAGAATGTGACATATATGTTATTATCGCCATAAAATATTCCCAGATTTGACTCGAAATTATGTATTTTTAAAACACAGCCAACCATTTATAAAATCGAAATATTTTCCATTGTACATAAAAGTTAATTATCACTAATATCCCGCGTCGAGACTCTAGACAATAACATTCCACCAACATCTGCCATATCGCGTCTTATCTGAGCGATACTCTCCTCTGTGAATGGTGGATAATAAGGACCTATCACGTCTAAATATATTTTAACTTTATCCCTTGTACTTGATTTAAGAAGAAATGTACCAATACTAAAATCACTTTTTATATTTTCATACCGTAATATTATTGGATATATTGGCGTGCCGACATGAAATGCACCTGTTCGAAATCTTGTTATTGTGTTAGGATGACACATTGCACCTTCTGGAAACAAACATATTGATCTATTTTTTTCGACAAATTCTTTCATTTGATCAACTGTATTTTGACTATGCCCTCTCTTAAATACCATAATAGGCATTATATTTAACAACATACGCCCGATAACCGTTTCTTTTATAAAACTAGATGATAGAAAATAAGTATCAATAAACCTCGAAATAATCATAAAATCCATATATGATGTGTGATTTGCAATAAATACTTTCTTATCTCTCGCACGATATCGATCAAGTCCTCTCACATGAACTTCTGTATCATTCAAAGATAAAAATTTATCAATTAGCTCCCTCGAATCTTTCAGTCCATTACACATAGGGATATTCACTATTACGTTACTTAATTCTAATGCATTATCAATAACAGCCCCAGTGTTATAATCAGACATACAACAATAATTTGACACAGACAACATGTCGATATATCTTTGTTTATCTATGTCTGTATTTAACTTGTCAGTCATCTTATAATTCCCTTCAATCTCAATATCACATATCGGACAGAATATACATTTGCGGGTTTTTACACATAATTCGTGAAATATATGTTCACATGGCAATAGCATTACTAATTTAATATTTTTATAATATGTTCGTCCGCATATACACTGAAAATTTAATATCTTGTCCATACTGTTATTAATGTTCATTTAATAATTAATAATATTTTAAATAGTTGTGATTAAACACGTGTATGTGTCTAATCTGCATTTATGTTTATAGACCCCCAATATATAATATGAGTATATTGTTTGTAATAATCACAATACTTCTCCTACTAGGTGTTGTATATGTATTGTACATGTATTTAACATCTAACAAACACAATAATCAATCTCTTCATAGTATTTCCCTGAAAATATTAGCCTCAAATTATCCTAAATATACTATTATTGATTTATTAAAATGGGCTGCCCTCAATAATGCATCATTAGAAGCATTAAAATACAAAAACAAATATTCAAAAGATTGGAAAACTGTTAACTATTCTGAATATTGGGACAATGTGATGCGTTTTTCAAATAGTCTTGTTAATTTATTAGGAAATGAAAAACCGATTGTCGCTATTATCGGTACAAATGAACCAGAATGGTTTTATTCCAATTTAGGTGCGATGGCATCTGGTGGTATATCGGTAGGTATGTATTCATCTGCAGATTCGTTGACATGTCAATATATATTAAAGAACTCGATGGCAAATGTATTAGTTATCGAAGATAGCGAACAACTAGAAAAATTCAGTAACATAGACATAAGTGGTATAAAAGTTATAATTTATTACGGAAATATTACATATAAATCACAGATTCCTTTTAATGATAAAGTGAAAATTGTTAAATATCTTGAATTTACACGATCGCATGATAGATTGTCTACACATAATCAATTACCTAAACCGGAAGATATTGCAACAATAATATATACATCCGGCACTACAGGCGCGCCAAAAGGCGCGATAACAAGACACAACAATATAATGGATATATTAAATAATATGATATTGACAATTCACACAAAATCATCAGTCGATTTATGTATCGGTGAAAGTATTATCAGTTATCTTCCATTAAATCATGTTGCTGCTCAATTACTGGATATCTATTTACCGATTGCAATATTAGGAACTGTATATTTCGCCCAAAAAGATGCATTGCGGGAAAGTTTAGGTGATATTCTCAAGGAAGTTAGACCGACAATATTTATCGGAGTTCCCAGAGTATGGGAGAAGATAATGGAAAAACTACACGAGAATCTTGCTGTAGGGGTTAGTATGGCAAGTATGGTCAGCGGTATTGTATTAAAATCAATCGGGCTCGATAGATGTAAATATGCTATCACGGCGACTGCACCTATATCTACTGACACGCGGAAATATTTTGAAAAATTTGGACTCGAGTTGTGCGATGTATATGGTATGAGCGAGACAGCTGGACCGATATCATTGTCGATACCAGGAAAAGTTAAAAAGGGGACTGTTGGGATTCCACTGATAGATACAAAAATAGGTGACGATGGAGAGATACTTGTCAGAGGAAAGAGTGTATTTAGCGGTTATTATAACAATGAAGAAGACACGCTTAAATCATTTACATCGGATGGATGGTTTAAAACTGGAGATTTGGGAAAAATAGACAACGAGGGATATTTATATGTAACTGGAAGATCCAAAGATATTATTATAACTTCTGGAGGCGAAAATATATCCCCTATATCGATAGAAACTAAATTACAACAGGAATTATCGCTGTATTTTTCTTACATTATGGTTGTCGGGGATAAGAGAAAATTCTTATCAATGATACTAGTACCAAACAAGAAAACTTTATCTAAATTCGGAAATGATATGAAAGAGAACAAAGAATTAATATCTATAATTGAAAATGCGCGAAATATGGTTAACAACAATGCATCATCGAGTGTATCGAAAGTACAGAAATGGACAATTATCAATTCTAAATTTAAAATAGGGAATGAGCTCACACCAACATTAAAACTTCGACGCATGTATATTCAAGAAAAATATACAGATATAATTGATAAACTTTACGCATAAAATGTTAAATAAATATTGAGTGGTTAATAATATGCCAGAAGGACCTGAGATATTATTAACTGCTCAGTATTTATTAAGCAAAGCGAAAAAAAGATATATTAAACATACAGGTATTATAAGTGGAAAATATTCACACACACCATTACCGGGATTGAAATTTCTTACAGATCGACTGAGAATAGAAGATATTAATAGTAAAGGTAAATTTATGTGGATGACATTAGCTTCAAATAATAGAATAATATATTTGATGAGTTCTTTCGGTATGACGGGTTCATGGGGATTTACTCAAAGTAGTAACACCCGATTAGTTTTGGAACTAGATAATGGTGACAAAAATAATAAAACGTATAAACTTTGTTACGACGATCCGCGAAATTTTGGTAATATTATTGTTACTGATAACTTATCAGTGCTCGAAAAGAAAATAAATTCATTGGGTATCGATCTTATCCAATCTGATTTAACATGGAAACAAATGACTGATCATTTAATTAAACAGATCGCAAATATAAAAAAAAGCAACAGAAAAAATAATAATATTGTAACTGTTCTAATGTCGCAGGAAATTAATAAAGGAATCGGTGCAGGGATAGGCAATTATCTATGTGCTGAAATTCTATATGATTCTAAAATATCTCCGCATAGAGATATTACTGATCTTTCAAATGCTGAAATAAAGTTATTAGCTAACTCTATCAGAAAAATTATGAAATATGCATATGTAAATAACACAACCGAATATATGACACGGTTTGGAAAATTTATAGCATCGCGATACGATAATATAAAATCTGGAAAATTACCTAACTATTATCCTGATATCAAACTCAATAATACTAAATTTACATGCAAAGTATATGGCCAGAAAAAAGATCCTCTCGGTAATCCCGTTATCGGTGAAAAAATAAATGGTGATCGAACCACTTGGTGGGTTAAAAATATACAATCTTAATTATTGAAATGTTTTATTTAGATATATGTTATTTATGGCAAAATATAAAATACTTTGGTTCTTTCACGGACTTTGTGAAAGACATTATTTTATGCAATACATTTCTAAATAAAAAATATACATTAAATCACCCCATACAAAATATGCACTCAATTATATTTTGTATGTGTTAAAAACCGGTGAAAATTAAGTTTTCAGACGGCAGTGTCTTTGTTAATGGATATATTCATATATGTAAATTGTATATGTTAAAAACTATACAATCCATTAGGCAACACAACCCCTATATATTGGCAAATCAGTATCAGTATTTTTATTGTCTTCAGATGCCTTCTTTTTAATTAAACCTGATGAATCAGTATCAGGTTTATTTGTTTTTTTCATTTTTACCTGCTCATTCGCTTGGTGTATCATCTGCTGTTGTTTTGTATATTGTTGATTCTCTGTATTTCCCTTATTAACTAATCCTTTTTTTATAAATGGACTATCTGCATGAGGATTTACTCGGCCTGTGCTGTCATCATCGTTCCCATTCGGATCTGCTCTATTGTCTGCTCTGTTGTCTGCTCTGTTATCTGCTCTGTTATCTGCTCTGTTATCTGCTCTGTTATCTGCTCTGTTATCTGCTCTGTTGTCTGCTCTGTTGTCTGCTCTGTTGTCTGCTCTGTTGTCTGCTCTGTTGTCTGCTCTGTTATCTGCTCTGTTGTCTGCTCTGTTGTCTGCTCTGTTGTCTGCTCTGTTATCTGCTCTGTTGTCTGCTCTGTTATCTACGCCAGGGGCTGATCTATATTCAACACGTTGCGTTTCCTGCTTATTTTTTGACTCTTTTATACTTTCTAAATTTTTTAATATTTCCATTTGTTCTTCTTTTGTATATTCAGTTGTTTCTCCATCAGTTTCAGATTTTTGGGATTCGGGAGGACTTCCTTTTAATAAATATGCTCCTATTACAAAATCAAATGGGATGACGTAGTAAAAATATTTATTGATGTTTGTAAGCATATCGCCTCGGTCTGCAGAGTTTAAATAATAGTGCAATATTGCGTATAATATTATTCCTGTCACAAAAAGATAAAAATATACTCTAGGTTTACTTGAATTACTGAACACAGTTTTACTTAATACTGTGAAAAACATTATTATATCTTATTTATACATAAATTTAGAAATAGATTAAACACATCATTTTGATGTGTTTTATTTAGATATATATTTACTTTTTTATATAAGGGGTGTTTGTAATCAACATATATTCTTTTTTTTGAAATATAAGAATATATAACAGTATCAACGGAAAGCATTAAATTGATGCATTCATCAAGTATAAAAAAAGCAGTTGATAAATGTGTTGTATAAATCGAGACAAAAATGCGGTAAAAACATGGAAATCGCAAAAGACCACAATAATACTCGATATCCAAAAACATGAACACCAGTAAATCCGGGTTAAATGTGGCAGCGTAATTTTTAAGTCAAAAAGTTACGAAGATAAAACTCATAAAAGAAAAGTGAAAAATATTTAAAATTATAGTACTTATTGGGTAATGTTTATATCAGCGAAACAATATAAGTGTATAAACAAACCCTACAAAGTAAGTGCGTCCTTAAATCTGGCCATAACATCCTCGTCATTTCTTATCATTATCGCGTTCTTTGTTTCTGGATCATGAAACTCTTCGTCGATCCCAGCATTTTCCCGCCTCTCTTTGTCTCGCGCTGACAATATAACACTAACAAGATCATTAAATTTCGGATTTCCACATAATGTAATAAATAATTTTTTTACACAAGATCCAGATATATATGACGATTCTTTGTATTCGTGTTCATCAAACATATAATCATATTCTAATACCTCCTTAGATACTTCTTCATCCCCTTCATTCTCTTCGGTTTTATTTGCTCCTACTTTTACCCCATTCTTTTTATCCAAAAATTCTCTAAACAGAACATGTTTATTGTTTCGAATATCATCTCCTATACTCATCCTGTGGGAATATGTACCATATAACTGCGCATTTACATATTTTGTAGGATCTGTTAATGTTCGTTTAGATTCATTATCCATATTAAACATGAAATAATGTTCTATGAGGGATCCCGATAATATACTACTTTTGTAATATACACTCATGTAGTATAGTGGATATATTTTATTGTCGATAACAAATTGACCAGACAAATTACATTTATATATGTTTGCAGTAATATAATACTTGCCACACTTACCTAAATATATAGTATTTTTACCGAATTCTTTGTGGTAAAATTTGTTATCGGGAGACAAATCTAGTTCAACAAGCTCATCTAGTAATTTATCATCGCTTGTAACATATCCCACATGCGTTAATTTACAACTATCATTGTTTATTGGTTTAACTCTGAATACAGGAACATGTTTCTCAAATTCGGATTCATCTTTTCTCTTGTTACTCTTAGTTTTTTTGCCCATATATTATCTGTTTGTATATATGTTTAAGCAATCTGACCGCTGAAAAATAAAAATTGAAAACTTATATTATTGGTTGATACAATGTGAATATGAGATGACAATTATACTTTATAGAGAATATAGATGGTACCCATAGAAGCCCCTACCAACTGCACTAACCTCCAACAAATTACTTTTGATAGCGAGTTCAATTAACCTATTAAAGTCATTTCTCACATAAAAATTATAGCAACAATTTTTTCGTTTGTTTATTATGCATATTGTAAAAATTGAAAATTTACAATTTACAATGGAGTAAGAGGATTAAGAATTTTATGATATAATTACATCATAAAATTATATATATTTCAAATAAAATTAACTATGATAATAAGAAGCTCAATTTTGTATATATCTAAATTATTTAAACAAAAAAATATATTCGCATATTAAAAATAAATATATGAACAACCAAGAAAAAATACAGATAAAAAAACCAAAAGAAAAAATATTTTAATAAACTATTAGAAATAATAGAAAAAGATGGAAAAGACGAAATAAAATGCAATTTTGGAAACTTTAGATAAAAAATGTAAAAATATAAGACATGCGTCCATCATATTCAAATGAATATTATTTATATTACATTACTGTTGTTTTAACAGATGTTCAAACTTGGAATTCATTAAATAAATTATTTAATGAAAGAACACAAAAAAAGAAAAAAATCCCATATTATTATGGGACAAATTTATTATTCGCTTATAAATTGCAAAATATTACATCTTAAATATCATATAAAATATTTTGTATTTAAGATGTAAATACATCTTAAAATCTTAATCCTCTATCCTCAATATATTTGCACCAACCGCAAACAACAATATAAATAGAATAATGAATATATTAGATATAGATGTTACCTCTATACTTGCATCTTTTCTAAAACTACGCGAAATAAGTAAATTATGTGTAATATCGGAACATTCCAATAACTGTCGTAATTTCATGGCATATGTATACAATGAATACGGACGCAACGAATCATACTGCAGATTACATACAGCCATATGGATAGTGTATAAATGCGATAAATTAATACCCCGATAATGTATCTCAAAAAAATTAACACTTGTTTGTATCGAGTTTGATAATGATTTTAATCGAACCATCAAAGCCCTTTTCCAATGTACGCAACTTTGACAGGTGTTCTAAATTTAACCATCCATGTAAAATAAATAAAAAATGCGACAAACGATAATCGCATACACGTTTTATTCATTTGTTTGGCGCGAACACGATACTTTTATAAAATTCAGGTAATTTTTTATATCAGTTGATATCTACCAAACATGTTTTATTTTAATTTTTTTATTAATATTTGTGTATAAGCATTAAAAATTATTCTTTTTAATATTTCAAAATTTAGCCAAATAATACCTATTTTAAAATACATTAAATTATTTCTAGAGTTATCAGAGTGTTTATATTGTTGAATAATTTATTAAGCGTGTTTAACTATGCATAATAATTAAATTAAATTAATATTATGAGTGTAGTTGTAGAATACATAGGATCGATAATATATGATAACTATGATGTATTTATGGATTGTAATGACGGAGCAGTAAGACAAGTAGTAGAAAATGACAATAAAATCAAGAAAATAATAAGGGATAGTTACCCGGACTGCGACGATAGACAAGTAACATCTTTTTACATGGCGACATTAATATATTTATTTATGATATGTAAAAAATAAATATTGAGATGGTTTAATATAGATGTCAAATAAAATTGGTATTCTTGATCCCGACGGATTGAATCCGAACCCGTTAAATAATGAGGCATATTCAGAAAAGTACAAAGAATTGAGTGCTAAATGGAGAGAATTCCCGGCATATGAGAATGCGAAAGAAATTATTGAAACAATAAAGACACATCAAGTTATATTAGTTACATCAGGTACGGGGAGTGGTAAAACCGTTTTAGTGCCAAAGTTCTGTTTACATGCTTTAGATTACAAAGCAAAGATAGCAGTAACACTACCGAAGCAGATGATTGCAAAATCTGCGGCGGAATTTGCAGCGGCAACACTGGATGTCGAACTAGGAAAAGACATCGGCTATCAATATAGGGGGTCTGATAAGAACCATCGTAGTAGCGATAATAAATTGCTGTATGCTACAGATGGCACGATAGTTGCCAGATTAATGAATGATCCATTATTAAAAGATTTCGATGCAGTAATTATAGACGAAGCCCACGAAAGAAAAGTTCAGATTGATTTTTTATTGTATTTATTAAGAAATGTTGTGAGAGACAGGCCAGAATTCAAATTAATTATCATGAGCGCAACAATTAATGTCGATATATTTAAAAAATATTATTCAGATTATTCATTCAAGTATATTGATATTGGTGGAAAGACTAATTACCCGATAGATTCGATATTTTTAGACAAGAACATCTCGGTTAATAATTATGTTGAAAAAGGAATCGAGACTATCAGGAAAATTATCGAGTCGAGTAAAGATGGTGATATATTATTTTTCGTAACAAGTGTATCAGAAACAATGAATGTATGTGAGAAATTGGAAGACGTAGGGGAGTATTGTGTCGAAGTTTACTCTGGTATGGACGAGAGCAAAAAAAAGTACGCACAAGAGAAAGATCTTTATAGGGAGATAAGCGGAAAGAATAGAAAAATAGTTATTGCTACAAATGTTGCAGAGTCATCTTTAACAATCGACGGTATTAAATATGTAATTGACGCAGGTTTAGAATTATCCAGTTATTATAATCCAAGTATTAGAGCAAATGTATTAGAAAAACAATTTATAACACATGCACAGGCTAAACAGAGAATGGGAAGAGCTGGGCGCACAGGTCCAGGTATATGTTATCATTTGTATACAAAAGCGACTTTTGACAAAGATATGAAGCGATTTCCAGAGCCAAATATTAGAACGAGTAATTTATATGCAGAATTCATAAATCTATTAATGATAGAGTCAGTAGGTAATACGGATAATTTGGAAAAAATGTTAAAGGATTTTATTGAACCTCCCGACGATGAATATATTAATGAGTCGTTGCATATGTTGCACGAACTAGGACTTGTTAAAAACAAAGTACTCACGCCACTTGGAAAGATCGTATCTGACTTGAGGATGGATCCGATGGAAGCATTAACTATATATTGTGCATTCCATCTTAATTGTATAAAGGAAGTAATCGCAATTATATCTATGATAAATACGACCAAAGGAAATATAACGGCGCTATTCAATATACCTGTTGATACGGCGGAGGAAAAGGATGCGAAACAATCGAAATTTTTAATGAAAAAATTTGATACGGCGATTGAAGTATTTAATAATAAATATGGCGATCATTTGAGTCTTCTTCAGATGTTTAATACATATTTAAAAAAGAAAGAGTCTGATGAATTATTAAAAGAGTGGATTTATAAATATTTTTTGAAACGTTCTACATTTGAAAAAGCAAAGATAAATCATCGGCGATATTATTCAGTATATAGGAGACTGAATATGGAAAAGATACCGATCGATGGAATTATGGATTATGATATTTCATATAGAATTCTCGCATCTTTTATGTTTGGTTTCAGAATAAATTTAGGAAGTATGTCGGGTAAGGGAATAAGTACGGATAAAGCAAATAATATAGATATAAGTAGATATTCATTCGTTAAGAGTGACACAAAGAAGAAAAAAATAGTTATTTACTATGAATTATTCAAGTCCAATAAACTAAGTATGAATATTGTTTCAAGCATTCCTAAAAAATCAATAGAGTTATTTGAGAAATTTATGACACAGTTGAGATCCCATAAATTTCCTGATAAATGATAGTATTTTAAATTTTCACACAATATATCGAAAAAATGAATAAATCAACCGCGAATATTGTTTCAGAAATTTATTAAAATACACATTTCGAGTTTGTTTTCTTAACTGTTTGTATTTCGATGCATAAAAACAGTGTGTCAACCCCCCCCCACACTGTTTAATAAATTTTGACACAATGTTTTGTTGAAGGTTAGTGCAGTTGGTAAGGGCTTCTACGGGTTGATTGAATGCCCGACCAAAAGGTATTTGTCGAAGGTTAGTGCAGTTGGTGATGGCTTCTACGGGTTGATTGAATGCCCGACCAAAAGGTATTTGTCGAAGGTTCGTACAGTGGGAAAGGGCGTTGATGGGTTGATCGAATACCCAACCAAAAGTAATTTGTTGAAGGTTCGTACAGTGGGAAAGGGCTTATATGGGTTGATTGAAATGCGAGTCAAAAAATATACCGATAAGTATTAATTTTTTTGACCTACAATCTTGGAGAATTAATTTGTTACATTTATAAACTATCCATTTAGATTGCTGTATCTTATAATAGGACTCGTCATTTCCGTGTTGATTCTTAATTTATTGCAATAAATTAAGAATTATTGTTTCAACTTTTATGTAAAAATAATTTTTACAATTTTTATATGTCATTGAAGAAATCCAACAAGTTGATTTGTCAAAGATTTGTACAGTGGAGAAAGAATTTCTAGTAAGCGATTGATTTTTTACTAAATGTGGTATTTACAACAGTTATGTATAGCTTATCCATTTTTTACATTATTAAAAAAAAGAACATCATAATTAGTATATCACGGCAATTTACGGTATAAAATAAATAAATTAACAATTGGTGACCAGCAAAACATTGTATGATGTGTTATATACGTCTCCACATAGTTTAATACCTACATCGTTGACAAATGTCTCAGTCTCGTCACCCCATACAACATCCGAATTTGTCAGACTTGTCTTCAGGAGGGTATCAATATCGGCAACTTTGCTTTTGAGTAGTGGGTTCAGCCTTACCATAATCTTATCCCATGGATGAAGGCTTAGTGTTTTGCGAGAATTTTGAATACTCGAGTGCATACACTTTGTAATGTAGTTTGTTGTAACTTGAGAATCAACCGTGAAATCGATACCAATCATTACGTCTCCCACAATTGTCGTAACAAGTTCAGATTCTGAAGATACCGGTTCTCTGGAAATCGCGAAATGGTCGCTAGTCAAACTATATACAATACCATCTACTGTGACAGTAATATTTGTATCATCCAGTCTCAAAATTTCGTCGGATGTCATATCTTTTAGAATATTAACAATCTTTGTCGAAAATTTCGTAAATTCCTTTCCAATAGTCTTAAAGTTAGGTTTGATTGTACTTTTAACATTCTTTCCAAGATCCTGGTAATCAATCTCGATACAGTTAATATCTTCATTCACCATTGCGATATTATCGCTAATTTCGCGGAGTAACGAAGCATCATTATGATACACTACACACCTTTTAATCGGCATTCGAATAGTAGTATGATACTTTGACTTGTCTCTCATTGATCTCACAGTCTCACATATCTTTTTAAGATAACTAAAGATTGTATGAATTGACTCGTCGCATCTAAAATTAATCTCTGGATATGTCATGAAATGAATAGACTCGGGGGTAGATGGCACAACAGGAATATAAATACTACGGTGTACATACTCGCTAATGAATGGAGTTACTGGAGAACATAGTCTGGCGTAATTATGAATAACGTAATGAAGTACTGACAAAGAGATCATCCACTCATCGACACCACATAGTCCCTTCATTCTACTTCTGTTAAATTTTAGGTACCAGTTAAGAAGATCCTCTACAAAATCTGTCTGTGCATGTACAACCTTATCGAGTTTGTACTCTTCCATATTCTTCTCAACTGATTGAGATAAATCGGTTAGTCTGCCCAGGATCCATTTGTCGAATACATTTGTAACATGTTCAAATTGTAGTGTGTCCCCAAGAATCATAAATGTATTTCCATTTTTTTGAAAATTACTAGAATGTTCAAGAAAGAACCTGACACCGTTAATATATCTGATCTGATTTCCTCTGATAATCTCGATTGCATCAGTATTACAGAGAAGAGGATTCGCATTTACCAGTGGCGAACCAACAAGATATGTACGGATAACATCCACACCATACTTTTTAATGTACTCATTAATATCTACATAATTTCCGAGTCTCTTGCTGATCTTGCGACCTTCTGAATCAAGTACCATCCCGGTACAAATTACATTTTTAAATGGAACCTTCTTCCCATCAGTCATTGCGGTTGCAACTACAAGCAGAGTATAAAACCATCCACGAGTCTGATCAAGTCCTTCAATCACGAGATCAGATAGATAATCAACCGAATCGATTAGCTCCCTATTTTCAAACGGATAATGAATTTGCCCAAAAGGAACACACCCACTCTCAAACCAGCAATCAAAAATATCTGGAATGCGTGTGTAAATTTTTCCACCATGTGTAAATGTTTCTTTATCCATCAACTCCTTGTGAATATCAGAATATGATTCCTGCGATTTTCCAGTAAAGTTCGCCAATTCTTCCCTGCTCCCGATACACAGTACGTCTCCATCACTTGATACCCACAGTGGAATAGGTGTTCCGAAATACCGAGATCTTGATACTGCCCAATCCCTTGCATTTGATAGCCAATCTTTGAATCGTTTTTCTCCGATAGCTCGAGGGTGCCAATTAATCTTATCATTCAACGCAATCATCTGATCTTTCAAACTTGTAACCTTAATAAATACCGACTTGACAACTCTATAAATAAGTGGGGTGTCAGTTCTCCAGCAATAAGGATAGTTATGTTTGTACATATCTGTTTTGATAAATACACCCAACCTCTTCAACGCGATAATGATATTGATTGTCGTGTCAGATTCACATACATTCTGCCCCTTAAACTCGGGTACAAGATCATTAAACTTGCCGAACTCATCGACTGTACAAAAGTTCTGGACAGTTGTATTAGTAACCAGTCCATTTTTTACACAGATATCATAATCTTCTTCTCCAAATGGCGGTGATTGGTGAACAATTCCTGTACCAGAATCCTCGGTATCCTTGACATATGAATCAGTCAGAACAACAAAAAGCCCAGGAATATCCTTGAAACAATCAAATATAGGTTTGTAACTTTTTCCCTTGAGATCACCCCCCTTCATTGTTTCAACAATTGTACATTTTCCCTTACCAAATACTTTTTCGCAAGTATTCTTACTCACATAATAATACTTGTTATCAACGCTGACCTTTACATACTCGATGTCCTCACCGACACACAATGCCATGTTAGACGGAAGAGTCCATGCAGTAGTTGTCCATGCAACAAAATAAGTATTATCCTCGCCAATGACAGGAAACATTACATACACTGATTTAGTACTCTTTTCCTTATAATTCTGGGAAGCTTCGAAATTAGAAAGAGATGTCTGACATGCCCATGAATAAGGAACAACCTTGTAACCCATATATACAAGATCCTTATCAAACATTGTCTTGAATACGTGCCATGTACTCTCCATGAATTCAACATCCATCGTGCGATACGTATTTGAATAATCAGCCCATCGCCCAAGTCGTCTCATGAGCGGAGGCCATGAATCTGGATTAGACGGGTTTGAATATTTATCGATCATCTCCTTGCACCATTTACAAAACTGATCAATGCCAACATTCTCAATGTCTGCAATAGTTTCCAAATTTTTCTCTTTTGAAATTCGATTCTCAACCGGAAGTCCGTGGCAATCGTAACCCAATTTGTTCAAACACATTCTTCCTTTTTGTCTCTGGTAGTTAAGAGTTGTACTTTTCATTGACCATACCGCAAGATGTCCAAGATGCGGATCCCCACTAACAAATGGAGGACCATCCATAAATCGGTAAAGTTTTCGAACATCCCCCATTCGATCAACCTTTTTCATCAGGTCGATAGAATCCCAGTGCAACAGTTGGGACTGTTCGTGATTTGAATACGTTGGATCTTCTGACAGTTGCGTAAACATTTTAATGATTGGTTAGTAGTTAAAATATCGCAATAGGCATAAATAGCATTCAAAATTTCAATTTTTTTAATGTAAAAAATGGATTGGATACAGTTAGGTATGCCTATTATTACTTGTACCATCTTAAATGACAGATACTCAAGTGAATACAGCTAATCCAGATAATAAGACTAATCCAGATAATAAGACTAATCCAGATAATAAGACTAATCCAGATAATAAGACTAATCCAGATAATAAGACTAATCCAGATAATAAACACAGAGAATTTGTATCGAGTCGATGAAGAGCAAAATACAATGTAACGGATCATAGTTTGCGGCAAATATTTATAGCCCACGATGAAAACAAATAAGAAGATATATGAAATGTACAAAAATATTAAAAATAGTGATATGAATAAAATCAATATATACATAACAAATATAAATTGTACATTTAATAACTATAAATATGAATTTACCGTCAAGAATAATTTTATAACAGCACAATATTATTACATTACATTGTGGTGGAAAGTGCATTAATATCGGAAGTTAGGGCCGGTTTGTGCGACATTATCATTAAATTAAAATCAAATCTATAAAAATTAAGAATTAATACTATTTAACAGTCTCTCCATTTTGTCAAGTTTATCATCGTCGAATTCTTCTAACATGTTCATTATTTTATCTAATTTTGCTGTATTTTTTGCGCCTATATCCGTTAATTTTTTAAATTCTATCCTTTCTAATTGTTCCATTCTTTTTCTTATAAATTGAGGTAGTTTTCGATTATTGTATAGCTGTAATTTTACTTCTTCTTTTAATCTATTCATAGTTTGATCATCGTCCCTCAAACTCATAAATTTTAAAAACCTCTCAATATCTCCTTGATTCATCTGGCCAACTAATTCTTTAAACTTTCTGTATAAAAAATCAGACTTTGCATAGATAATATCCTCCATCATATCGTCGCGCCTGTTAATTGTCCATTTGTCGCCATCATATATCACAATATATTCATCTTTGATGTTCGCAATATAAATGTTATGATTTTCTGGATGTTGATTATTAAAATGAGAATGTTCAATAAATGCACCAACTGCTCCAAACCCTCTGCCGAGTATATGTTTGTACAAATCATCTGATATATATGACAAATTTTCGTCGCCAAATTTTACTACCTTTACATCTCCATCAACTTTTAGTTTGTTATTTTGGATATTCGCATTAACCGTATTATGAATAGTATTCATAACACTGTCTGATCGTTTGTCATAACAACACTGTCTTTTATGGGAATACATAGAACTTGCATGTCTAAATTTTTTTTTACACACAGGACATATTACACCAGTGTCAGCAGTACATGGAAATTTTTTATTGATATGATTACTGTAACTACTCTTCCTGCCAAAAGTCTTGTTACACTTGTCACATATGTACTCTTTCATATTATGGTTACATATAAATTTTATTTAAGTTTAATTGTAAAACTAGACCATTTAACCTCATTAATTATGATTAATTTTAATTTCCTCATTTTCTGCGGATTAAATGAGAATATCACTTTGCATAAATTCCTATATGTTTGCATAAAATCCTATATAAATTTGCATAAAATCCTATATATTTTGCACGAAATCCTATATATTTTGCATAAAATCCTATATATTTTTGCATAAAATCCTATACGTTTTTTGATACTGTTATACTTTTCATTTTTTTGGTTTCTCAAACACAGGCGGGGGGAAATAAAAATTATTTTAAAAATCCAACCATGGCAAATTCACTCTCATAGTTTGTTAAAAAAAGTCCATAATTTTAGGACTTGTCATTAAATTTTTTAGGTATATATTATCGGAAAAAAGAATATAATGATATAAATAAAAATGTTTGAGCAACGTATTGACATCGGGTTTTACAGTTTTTCAGGTATTTTTAGATATTTTTAAGTGTTCTTATATGCTTAGAAAAAAAATATATGTAAAAATGACCGAAAAAGCTGTGCAATTTGTCCGCGCGCGTTTAGAGAAATATTTTTTTCTAAGTATAATAATCACAATTCTACAAGTTCGCTCGATTCCGTCAATTTAGCCAATTCGGCTAACTTGGCGTCATGTGCTTTGAGTTCAAGCTCAAATTCTTGTGCAAGTGTTTTGTTTAATTCGCCTACAATTTGGCTATTTGGTGCAAGTGCACAGTTTCTAATATTGTTTAATATCTGTTGGTCCAATGCTATATTGTAAGCTCTATCAAGTAGATAGTCGACACTTGTATAAGCTGGTAGATTATTTATACTGTATACATCTGTTATAATTCTGCTATAATTATGTTTAGTCGGGTCGATGCTAAACTTGCACATAGTTGATAATACTCCTTTTTGTTGAGATATTGTATCAAGTAATATTCTTGGTTGTCCGTCGGTTGTGAATGGAAGTGGGTATATGTCAGTATGTTCCGATATCATGATATTTACAAATCCCGCATTATATGCAGGATTGTCTGTGGCTACTTCTAATGTTAATCCTGTATCTTTCGCGTGTTTTTCCCAATCCGATATGAATTTCATAAATGCACATATCATTTTGCCTTCTTGCATGAATGGATTATAACCTCCTTCATATTTTAATCTATTTAACAGACCCTGTTTATCGCGCCAGAATGTTTCTTTATATTGTGCGTCGAAAATAGTACTAAGAGTGTCGTTACATTCCTCAAAATAACATCCTGCCTCGAAACTATCAATCTGATTATAGTTTTTATCTACAACACTCGCCGCTAGTCCGATAGTGTTATACTCATCGGTACTGCCTGCTCTTACTATTGAAAATGATAATACAATGGTTTCTCTCATATACATAATATATAATAAACCATTATAATGATAGTATAAATAAATCAATTTTTTAGTCGACAGGTACAATTTTAAATTGTATCCGTCGTTTAATTGTAGCGCTGTCTTGAATTACTTTTGTGAATTGATTAAAGTCACGGCCAACTAGAATATATTTACATGCGCATTTTGCGAGGCCGTCGATCGGTTGATTAAACATTTCGCCAAATATAATATGTTCGAGGCGTGTACATTTTGCGAGAGGTTCAATTGATTGATTAAAATCGCTTCCAAATGCAATGCGTCCAAGTTTTGTACATTTTGAGAGAGATTCGATTGGCTGATTAAACATCGACCATGTGGGAAAAGATATACAACATAGTTGTTGACACATTGCGAGAGATTCTATCGATTTATTAAACCAGTATCCGAATTTAATTTCTTTAATACATGTACAGTTTGCAAATGCACTGATCGATTGATTAAATTCGTCTCCAAATTTTATATGTTCGAGTTGCGTACATGTTGTCAGATGGCTTATCGACTGGTTAAATTTAGACCATATATCAAAAGTTATTGATATAAGTTGTGTACATGTTGCAAGAGATTCTACTGATTGGTTAAAGAATAACCCGAATGTGATATGTTCGAGCTGTGTACATTCCGACAATGCTTTAATCGACTGGTTAAATCGAAAACCGAGTTCAATATGTTGCAACTGTTTGCAAGAAGAAATTGCGCCGATTTGCTGATTGAATTTAGCGCCGAACGTAATTTTTCGCAATTGCGTACAGTTTTTAAGGGCATCGATGGATTGATTGAATTGTTCGCCGAACGTAATTTGTTCAAGGTTTACAAAGTTTGACACAGGTTGAATCGAACCGTTAAAATTTGTAGTAAACGATATTTTGACGGGAGAAACTTTATTAGTTGCACATATCTGAAGTATCGCATCATCGCATTTACTGACATTGTCCCCTATATATTGCGTATTATGTACAGCAGATGCATTAGATGTGTCTGATGTTGTAGGCGCGTTCAATACATCTTCTTGATGAGGTGTGACAGATGTGGTATCTATAGTATCTATAGTATCCACAGTCACATGGTCTGTATTTTCCACACCAGTCTTACTTGTTTCAGTGCCCATATTTATAATTAACCTGTATTTGGCGTATGTATATTTTGAAAAACCATATGTAAATATTTCAGTCTTCAATTTTTTTGTGTATAAATAAAAATATATTTCTGAGATATTATGTCGACTACATAAATGAATTAATGTATCTGTACATTCCCTGACCCAGTAAATCTATAGATTTTCACACGTGGCGAGAAAGCTGTGACAGGGTGACTGTAATCGTTACCGATTATGATATATGCGAATCTATGCATACATTTTGAAAGTATTTCTATTGGGTGATCAAACTGCTTCCCGAAACCGAGGCGTTTGATTGAGACACAATTAACGAGAGAATTTACTGGCTGATTAAAACTGTCTTTAAAATATATTGTGTCAAGTTGTGTGCACTCGGCGAATGCATCAATTGGTTGGTTAAATAATGGACCAAATGATATATATTTAAGTTGCTTGCAGCTGGAAAGATCATCGATCGGTTGATTAAATTCGCCGTGAAACCCGATAGATACGAGTTGTACACAAGATGCGAGTGGTTTGATTGATTTGTTAAATTCCCACCCAAAATTTATATATTTAATGTATGTGCAATGTGCGAGAGGACTGATTGATTGATTAAATTTGTAACCAAGTGATAATTGCTGAAGGTTTGTACAGTAAGTAAGAGCCCAGATTGATTTGTTAAAATTAAAGCCGAATGTTAATTCCTGAAGACGCGCGCAGTGAGAAAGAGCATTAATAGATTGATTAAATTTGAAACCAAACACAATTTGTTTTAGATGTATACAATGTGAAAATGCTTCTATCGATTGATCGAATTCCCAACCAAACGTAACATGTTTAAGTTGGGTACATTTAGAAAGACAATCTACTACATGATTAAACTGTGTTCCAAACGTGACTTGTTTAAGGTTTGTACATTTAGAAATGCCGTTTATCGGTTGATTAAATTGTTCGCCAAAAAAGACATATTCAAGTTGGGTACAGTTAGAAAGAAAATTTACTGCATGATTAAACTGTCTTCCAAACGTAACTTCTTTAAGGTTTATACATCTAGAAAGGGAGTTTACTGGCTGATTGAATTGTTTTCCAAAAACTACGCATTCAAGTAGAGCACAATTAAAAAGGAAATCTATTGGATGATTAAATTGTGTTCCAAATGTAACTTGTTTGAGGTTTGTACACGCAGAAAGACAATCGACTGATTGATTAAACTGTTCGCCAAACGTGATATGTTCAAGACTAGTACACCCACTTAGTGCATTAATTGGTTGATTAAATTCAAAACCAAACGTAATTTGACGAAGTTGTGTAAAGTTAGAAAGATCCTCAATGGGTTGGTCAAAGTTAGGATCAAACGAAATTTTAATAGGCTGTAATTGTCTATTGATGCATTCCTGAAGTTTTAATAATGTGTCGATTGTTAATTCTGTAATATCTTCTGTCGATTCAAGAGTTGATTGCTCTATAGTATATGTGGGTGCACACGGCATTATATTTTGGGCTGACTCTGCCACGTCGCTATTTTGTTCGGTGCGATGCTCTGGTGTGTCTGTGTAATATCCTAGTAGATTTCCCATAGTTTTAATATTGCTACATATTTATTTGTATCGATATTCATTTTTAATGTCAATTTTTATATGTAGAAAGATTAGTAAATTTATAAAAACTATAAAATATCGCGACGGGAAACAATACATAAGACCTATTAAAACTTTTTGTTATTCATATATTTATTGGCGATATACAAAAGATAAATTAAACATAATTAAAAATCAATTAGCAATAAAGTGTTTGGTATGCAACTGGGAATGGAATAACATCCCTGATGGACGGTGCACCAGTAAGGAAAATCAATGCTCTGTCAAACCCCATACCCCAACCTCCGTGCGGGACTGATCCATATTTGCGAAGATCAAGATACCATTGAAGGGGCTCAATTGACATTTTCCGGCGCACCATCTCGTCGCGAAGAGTATCATAGTTGTCTTCCCTCATGGATCCGCCAAACATCTCTCCAACAAATGGCGCAAGAAGATCGAAACTTTCACAGGCATCAGGGTATTCGGGCGATCTTTTCATGTAGAATGATTTGATATCCCTTGGCCAATGAGTAACAAATACAAATCCGTCAAACTTTGTGACCAGATACTTTTCATGATCAGAACTTAGGTCATCACTATAACCTAGTTTTTCAATACTAGTCAATCCTGCATCAATATCAGCGTTGATAATATCAATTGCATCGCGGTGCTTAATACGATGAAACTGTTGCGAACAGTATTTACTGACTGCTTTAACACGATCAACGTAATGTTTTGCAATATGAAGATCGTACATGAACCTGCATGTATCTCCCTTCATATCTTCCCATCGGCCCTTTTTGTATGATTCTGACTTGACTTTTTCAAAACTACTAGTAAGTAGATCAGTCAACCTCGTTTTCTCATCTTCCGACATTTCCCCATACAACTCTTCAAAACTATCACATATAACCAGGATATGCTTCGGGAAAGTCTCGCTTGTAGGACGTTCTCTCTTCATTACTTCAAATTCTGCGTGAACAGATTGCTCAACTTTTGATTTCATGACAGACAGTGATATCTTGTTAAGTTCGTCAAACTCGTCTTTACATGCAACAAGAGTACCGAGCAATACTGTTTTTAGAAAATCTTCGGTAAAATCGACTAGCTGGAAAAAGTTCCAAAAAACAACTTCCAACTCAATCATTCTAAATTCTGCAACATGCTTGAATGTCCGCCCGCGTTCTGCCCGGAATGAAGGGTTATCAGTATAAACTGGTCCGAGTGCGCATGCGAGCGCCTCCAACTGCAATTGACTCGACACTGTAAGGTGAGCAGGAACCTTGAAAAAGTCTTTAGAAAAATCAATATGGGTTAATCCTACCATACCCTTTTCTTCAGTGAATGTCTTACTCATGCGCGTTGCGTTCTTTTCTACTGACTCTGCCGGATCAAGTAACGTTGTCACAAGGAAAGTTTCGCCAGCTCCTTCGCAGTCTGATTGTGTAATCACGTTAGGGTCGAGTTTTTTGATTTTGTGTTTTCGCATATAATCAGTAATCTGGTAAAACAATTCGCTCCTAATTGTAGCAAAGAGATCCATTATAGGTGCTCTCATACGAAGGTGTGGATCATCTCGCAAACATTCTGGTCTGTACATAACTGATTTCTGGATAGGGTAATCTGGTAGACCTTGTCCTGATTCTGTTTTCGGCATTGATCCTATAACTTTCGGTTTTGTCGCAACAAATTCAAACGATTGTTCACGCCCTCCCCTACAGTCTTCAATTGTTCCTTCTAGTTCAACAGAACATCCATATGAACATTCCGTAAAAAATGGATCAAACAATTCCGGCGATGTGCGTTCTTCTGACCTCTCAATAACAACAGACAGCGTCTTAAAAATTGATCCATCATATAGATCAATAAATATCATCGTATCTTTTTTTTGGGTCCGCATAAATCTGACCCATCCCTTGACAATAATTGTTCTCCCAAAAAAGGTTTCTGGTTCTGCGTAAATATCGGTAATCCGGGTAGTCATTTTTAGTAAGAGTATATTTAGTTATATTGATATTGGAATCAGTATCAATATATTGGTTATTTCATTTTTTTGGGGTTTTATTTGGCCAACAATTAATGTGGCCTCAAATGAATATCATGATTAATTATTTTACGTTGAATTACTGAAAGGATAAAAGTATCAACCATAAACCGCCTATGTTTCATGTTTCCGGCAAATCCAATATAAGTAACGTAATATGACACAGTCAAAAATATTTTGTCACCGATTTTTTTATAAGATGCGAACCCCGATTCAAAATTAGCTCGATGTAAATCCTCGTTCGCTAATTTCATAAATAACTCGTTCGGTGTAAATTCCGCTAAATTAACAGAGCACTTGCAGTCATGTGCATAATATGAAGATGTTGATCCCCACCCAGAAGTCTTAATTTTTCCATAATAATTATCGACAAATGATTTCACAAGATCTTGTGTACATATATTATTATTGTGGAATCCATTCCCAAATACATCCATAATTACAATTATTATATATTTTTAATATTTTGAACTACCCGCGCGCAATATATTACTTTTTCAATAAAAAATCGAGATCAAACAGAATTCCATTTCGGTTAACGTGCTGATTAATACATTGGCAATAATCTTCCGGGTATTTTTTATTATGCGTATCGGCATGTTCTTCGCAACAGCCACTATTATGATATCTATTTAACTCTAAAAACAGGGTATCATGATTCCATGATTTGCATAAAATTTTCCCGCATTTAAAACACCAGTCTCTCCCGCATCCATGATAATCATATCCTTTTTGAGAGTCGGAATATCCACATATTATATATTCACTATTATGTTGCGCACAACATAAATTTCCACAATGCGGACAGTTTTTTTTCACAAGTTCTATTATTTCGCCAGAATTATTTTTCTCAGATTGTACAAATGGTTTCATTATTTTCACTCTACCTAGCCGTAAAAATGTTCTTTTTTGTATGTCGTTGATTAGACGACCATTACATATATTATCCATTAAATCTATTACATCTTCTTTGTATTTTAATAAAGAAATATCAATAATTGTTTCGCGTATATGAGCTATACTCATTGTATTTTCATATATCTTACCGTTTACAATACTGTTGATAAACGCTTCATGGTGTGGATAGCGTGTTTTAAACATTGTTCCGATATGATGTCCATCGAGTACATGTTTACAACCAGATAACAAAACTTTTAAATCTCTGTGGATTTTAACCACGGTTTTGTCATTGATATTAATATCATTGATATTTAAATTATTATTAGTTATTTTGTCGACCGACATAATAATATTATAACAGCTTTTTCTTAAGTGGATTTGAGTGCAATAATTTTATGCATATTATAGAATTTTTCAAATTTCTCCATTCCAATTGGACACTTTATATCTTTAATATATTCTAAATTCCACCTACTCCCATATATTTTAGCTTTAACATCGGATGTGTGAATAATGCGTTGTGTTATTTCTTTTCCTATCCATGGATATTTAAAAGTCCACATATTGCTATTTTCACATTGTTTAACATAAAAATTATTATTATATTTTAGTGGTACCGAATCATCTGTAAATATATTACATATATACACAATTGTATTGTGGTTTTTCTGCTTGTTGAGTTTATCAAGTATTTTTATTAGAAATTCATCGAAATAATAAAGCGAGTTATTCATTACAATTAGCCGATTGCCTAACAATATCTCATCATATATATCTATGTCGATGTTTTCAGCAGATCCGAGAGTTTTATAGACATTATTTTTTGAAGCGATGTATTTTGTTAAGATATATGGATCTTGATCTATGCCCAAGTATTTTACACACTGTTTAATATTTTTAGCCAATGTACATTTGCCACATCCTATATCAATTACTGTATTAACATCATACTCATTTATAATAGTGTTAATATTATCATTTAAAATAGATTTCATGTTCTTTAATAAAAGTTTAACATACATATCACTGTTACTCATCTTTGTAACTGGACAATAATATATTTCTTGTAATTTTTTGCATTTATTGTAAGTTTCGATCAAATTGCATTTATTTTCAGAGATCCATCTAATATTCTGGAGTATCCTCAGACTATTTGGTGTTGTTTTATCGGATCGTTTTCGAGTTATTTTAAACAGGTGGTCAGAAATATATAGTAAACTATATATTGCATTATTTTCTAGATCGTATCCATTGTTTTCTACACATGGTAAATGGCTAATAGTTTCATCCATGTACCATGACCCGTCAATATATTTCATGTCAATTGTTAGCTGGTGCGACGGTTTTAATTTTATTGGATATCTGCAATAATCTATTTTATCGTTTGCAGTATAAATAATCCATCCATCATTTGGATATGGAGTGTTATAATTAGCAGAATTCAGATATAATAATATATCTGATATGCATTCATTACTCATCTTGGTAATCTCTAATTTTATAACAGGCTTTACAAACAGATTTGTATTATTATGATCAGATACATGGGTTCGACTGTAATTAAGTAATATATTATCTATATCTTTTATTGACGACGCAGTTCTCAAAATATTAGTACCAAACATTTTTGACATATACAATAGCCTTTTTGTGAAATTTCCTATATTGAGAGGTTCTAACACATCTATTATATAGGAGTCATTTCCTACAATTTCAGCCTCTATATTACATTTATCTTGTATGTTTATTACTTTATTTAGTCCATCAACTTTCGGCGTGATAATTACATATCCTGTCTTTGTTATAAATTTGAGGGCTAAATATACAGCTAATTCTTCTGTTAAATGCATAGGATTTGAAAAGTGTTTCTTAATATGTATATCAATAGTTTTGAATTGTATTGCCATAATAGTATAGTTATTGGAATGTTATCATACAATTTTTAATTAAATTTTTATCAAATTTTTGGTGTAACGTGTGTTACTATGTACAAAAAAATACTATAATGTCTAGTTATACTGATATGAGTCAGATAAATCCTGATAAAACAGATTATGTAATGAATGTATTAAAAAAAATGGTTGGTAACGACAGTCCAAATAATTCCCAAGATGATAAACTATTAATAAATAATATGAAGGAAGATATGCTAAATATCCTCAAAATACTGGGGAATTTAAATAAACATGTAACTGTGCTAAATAATGTTGTCAAGGATTTGTGTAATAAATCGGTACCTAACCATGAATTAACTATTCATGACGAATATCATAAAATACAAACTTATGTAGACACAAATATCGGTTCGCTTAAGCAATATATAGAAAAACGCGTGGATGACGCGATACATTATGTTACCATATTAAATACTAAAAATAATGTTACCAATAATACGAGTAATATGGATGAAAATACAAGTAATACATCTAATAATGTAAGTAGTGTGGACAGTATGAATACCGAACAGAATAACGAAAATCTTGGTAATACCGTGATTAAACAAGATGTTGAAGAATGTAACAAAAATACAGATCAGCGTGACAAAAATATTGTTAATACTATGATTGAACAAGACACTAAACAAGAGACAACACAAGATACCGCACAAGATACCGCACAAGATACCGCACAAGATACAACACAAGATAATAAACAAGATAATAAACAAGATAATAAACAAGATAATAAACAAGAGACGATGCAAGAAACTAAACAAAATACTACGACTAAGCAGATGACTCGAACCGCTGTCGCTAAACAATCCACCAGAAATATATCAGCTAGACAAATTGCACAAAATACTGCAACTAGACAAATTGCACAAAATACTGCAACTAGACAAATTGCACAAAATACTGCAACTAGACAAATTGCACAAAATACTGCAACTAGACAAATTGCACAAA
>Ga0209443_1000433_pt1 | contig 28118 bp, 27 predicted proteins | sample LauGreBMM110DCMD_2_FD_187571 | JGI IMG/M metagenome (GOLD analysis project Ga0209443, IMG submission 187571) | Freshwater lake microbial communities from Lake Michigan, USA - Su13.BD.MM110.DCMD (SPAdes) (version 2) | ecosystem: Environmental > Aquatic > Freshwater > Lake | place: Lake Michigan... | reverse complement strand
CCAAAAAACTGACTGACACTCAAGGATCGAATCGAATCAATATTCAGTAAATAGCCCGACAACCCGACAAAGAGGGGCATGTGGAAACTGTAAATCACATAACGACCAAAATTGTCGAGGACTTTGCCTTGCAGAATGTGACCCACGATCACCATTACAATCAAAAAACCCTTCAGTCCATCAATATTCCGGTTTCTGCCTTCCATCCGAACTGCAAGGTTACTATTTTCTGTCAGTATACAAAATCAAAGATCCGAGGAGTTTCTCGCCGCGACATAAATTCACTCCCCGCCATTCCGAAAATCGAATCCCTCAATTCCAAAACTTAAATCCATTCACCCAACTCCAACCATCGCAACCCCTTTTCATCCAAATCATCATTCACCTGTTGCAATTCCGCACTCGCCGATGAAATTCGCTCAAACTCAGTACTCAGCCCCCCTAACTCGGTTTCAAGCAATTTCTTCTTCGCTTCTAACGCCTCAATATCTTTCCCCAATTGCTCGTATTCAAACTTCTCCTTGAACGTCAACTTACGCTTCTCCTCGGATTTGGCATTCCCCACAACGCCGCCTGTTATCCCAGCATCAACCGCCGAACTCGCACCGTGTAACGTTCCCGATTTCTTCCCAGCGTCCGATGCACCTTGCAAAGAACCTGCTGCCTTGCCTGCCTGACTCTTATTGCCAGAACCCTTTCCACTCGCCTGCGCATCATCCCACTCTTTCCAAGTTCTGTATTCCGTGTAATTCCCAGGAAAATCCCTCACCTTGCCCTCGCCCTCAAACACAAATACGTGATCAACCAACTTGTCCATGAAATAACGATCGTGCGTTACCACCAAAACACAACCCGAATAATCCATCAAAAACGCTTCCAACGTCGCCAATGTCAAAATATCCAAATCATTGGTAGGCTCATCCAGAATCAAAAAATTGGGGTTCTTGATTAGCACCATCATCAAAAACAGACGACGTCTTTCGCCGCCGCTCAAACGACTTACTGCGTTGTATTGGGTCTCGTTAGCAAAGCCAAATCGCAATAAAAATTGGGATGCGGATAGATTGGTACCATCGGCCAAAGGCAAATACTCGGCAACATCCTTTACCACATCAATTACACGTTTATCCTCCGCAACGGGAATCCCCTGCTGTGAAAAATATCCAAAAACCAAAGTCTCCCCCGCCGTAATCTTCCCCTTGTCGGCCTTTTCCAAGCCCATAATCATATTCAACAGCGTACTCTTACCAACGCCGTTTGGACCCACAATGCCAATTTTCTCACCGCGCTTAAATGTGTAAGTAAAATCCCCCAAAATGGGTTGAGAACCATATGCCTTTTCCAAGTGCTGAATCTCCAAAATCTTGGATCCCAAACGCTCCATCTTCACCCCAAATTCTACCTTCTGCTGGACATAGGGGCCTTTCACCTTCTCGGCCAAATCATCGAAAGCATCAACCCGACTCTTACTCTTGGTTGTACGCGCTTTGGGCATTTTTCTTACCCATTCCAACTCTCGTCTAAAGGTGTTTCGATTCTTCTCTCTCTCACTGGATTCAACCTCTTCGCGCATCGCCTTCTTCTCTACGAAATATCCGTAATTTCCCTGATAAGAATACAAAACGCCTCGATCCAACTCCAATATTTTATTGCAAACGCGATCCAAAAAATAACGATCATGCGTAACCAATAACAACGTCAAATTTTTATCACTCAAATACTCCTCCAGCCACTCAATCATATCCAAATCCAAGTGGTTGGTGGGCTCATCCAAAATCAATAAATCGGGCACATCAATAGCCACTCAATCATATCCAAATCCAAGTGGTTGGTGGGCTCATCCAAAATCAATAAATCGGGCACATCAATCAAAACCCTCGCCAAAGCCACACGCTTCTTTTGTCCGCCACTCAACACACCCACCGGCTTGGCCATATCCGATTCATAGATATTCAATTTGCCCAATACTTGCTTCGCCCTGGCTTCGTAATCCCAACTCTCAGACATCGTCATTTCCGTGGTTGCCATGTCCAATCGCTTTTCCGTTTCATCCGAAGGGGCATCAGAATAAGCAATCAAAGCCGCCTCATATTCCTTCAAAGCCAAAATCGAGGGTGTAGTGCCCACAAATAGGTTTTCCAAGACCGAAATCGACTCATTTAAAGCCGGATCTTGAGGCAAATACTCCCAATTGATATCTTTTCGAATACTAAAATTCCCAGCATCAGGCTTGTCGTACCCCGCCAAAATATTCATCAAACTGCTCTTTCCTGAACCATTTCCGGCGATCAAAGCCACCTTTTCGCCACGACTCAATCCGAAGGTAATTTGATCAAATAATACCTTTTCATTCCAACTCTTACTGAGTCCTTCTACCGATAAATAATTCATGTTTTTGCACTACCGCTCCAATGAGCAGCAATTATTCCGCAAAAATACGGCTTATTCGCGGTCTCACTTGCCCAAAATAATTAGATATTTGAAGTGCCACAAAACGATGCGATTTACTATCCATTCTTTTTATTCCTGTTTCTAAAAACCACAGCATGACCAAAGATATCATTCAAACCCCAGCAGAATATATCGCGCAGTTGCCGGCAGACCGACAAAAAATCGTTGAAGCCATCGCCAACACCCTCGCCGAAAACCTGCCCGAAGGATTTCAGCAAGTGATGAGTTACGGCATGATTGGTTTTGTAGTGCCTCACAGCATTTTCCCCGATGGATACCATTGCAACCCCAAATTACCGCTGCCCTTTATCAATATCGGTTCCACCAAGGCACACATCGCCCTGCATCACCTGGGACTATACACCAGCAGCCCGCTTTTGGATTGGTTTCAGAGCGAATGGCCCAAACACAGCACCAAGAAATTAGACATGGGAAAAGGTTGTGTGAGATTCAAAAAAGCCGAAGATGTGCCGCTAAATCTCCTTGCGGAACTGGCCAAAAAAATGACGGTCAACGATTGGATACAAACCTACCAAACGCAGTTTAGGTCTGCAAAATCCCAGGGTTAAAAGGCTTCACCGGCGCGTGATTGGCCGCTTCAATGCCCATTGAAATCCATTTACGGGTATCCATCGGCGATATAATAGCATCTACCCACAATCGGGCCGCCGCATAATATGGCGTTGTCTGCGCATTGTATCTGTCGGTGATTTTCGCCAATAACTGCTTCTCCACTTCCGGATCAATGATTTCGCCCTTGGCCTTCAAACTCGCTTTTTCTATTTGTAACAAAGTTTTCGCCGCTTGCTCGCCGCCCATCACCGCAATCTTCGCACCCGGCCAAGCCACAATCAAACGAGGGTCGTACGCCTTCCCACACATCGCATAATTGCCAGCACCATAGCTGTTGCCCATCACCACCGTAAACTTAGGAACGGTACTGTTGCTCATCGCCATCACCATTTTGGCGCCGTCTTTGATGATACCGCCCTGTTCGCTTCTGCTGCCCACCATAAACCCAGTGACATCCTGCAAAAACACCAAAGGAATTTTCTTTTGATTGCAATTCATGATGAACCGCGCCGCCTTATCCGCACTGTCTGAGTATATCACCCCGCCAAACTGCATCTCGCCCTTTTTACTCTTTACGATTTCTCTGTTGTTCGCCACGATACCCACCGCCCAGCCATCGATTCGCGCATAACCACATAATATCGACTTGCCATAACCCTCTTTGTATTGCTCAAAAACACCCTCGTCAACCATTCTAGAAATTAAGTCAGCGCTATCGTAAGGTTTGTTGCGCTCATTGGGCAAAATACCCCAGATATCCGACATATCCTTTTTGGGTAAAACAGGCTTCACGCGGTCAAATCCCGCCTCCTCAAATTTTCCCAGCTTGTCCATGATGTATTTGATGCGATCCAAACAAGATTTATCGTCGGGAAATTTATCATCTATTACACCCGAAATCTCGGATTGGGTTGTCGCCCCACCCAAAGTTTCATTGTCCACATCTTCGCCAATCGCCGCTTTTACTAAGTAGCTACCGGCCAAAAATATACTGCCATTGCCTTCCACGATCAAGGCTTCATCGCTCATGATGGGCAAATAGGCACCGCCCGCCACACAACTACCCATTACCGCAGCAATTTGGGTAATCCCCATGGCGCTCATGTGTGCATTGTTGCGGAACATCCTTCCGAAATGCTCTTTATCGGCAAATATCTCATCCTGCATTGGCAAGTAAACCCCAGCACTATCCACCAAATAAATGATAGGCAAGCGATTTTCCATGGCGATTTCTTGGGCGCGTAAGTTCTTTTTTCCTGTGATCGGAAACCAAGCACCCGCTTTCACCGTGGCATCATTGGCAACAATAACGCATTGACGTCCGCTCACATACCCAATACCTGTAACTACACCGCCACCAGCACATCCGCCATGCTCTTGATACATATCGTAACCGGCGAAGGCACCAATTTCGATCCACTCCGAGTTTTCATCACGCAAGTAATCTACACGCTCCCTGCAGAGCATCTTTCCCTTCTCTTTTTGCTTTGCTGCTGCTTTCTCCCCGCCGCCGTTATAGATCTTCTCCAAACGAGATTTTACCAAATCCCAATCTTGCTTGTTGAAATCTTCATTTCTATTGAATTGGAGGTCCTGCTTGCTCATAAAGCCCAAAAATACAACCAATATAGCTTTATATTCTAGGAAATATAACAATGTTGACTTTTTCTTTGTATCTTTGCGCCGCTTAATTCATCTAGAGTCAGTCTTTAATAACGTACTTTCATTGTGCGTTTGCGATAAAAACACTAGCTCAGAAGTGTTTCGCGTAAGACAGTAATCTAAAAAACATACATGCAATCATTTGAATCATTGGGGTTAATCGCCCCCTTGGTGAAGTCTGTTTCAGAACAGGGCTACACCACACCAACGCCAATCCAAGCATTGGCCATCCCAACCATTTTAAAAGGAAGCGACCTATTTGCAACAGCCCCCACGGGTACTGGTAAAACTGCAGCGTTCGCCATTCCTATCATTCAACAAATTATGGCCAATCCCCAGCGCAAAACACATGCATTGGTATTGGCACCTACCCGTGAATTGGCTCATCAGATTTCTGATAACTTCCGCAAATATGCCAGCGGCACCAATCTTCGCATCGCCCTAGTTTATGGTGGTGTTTCACAAATGCGTCAGGTTCAAGAAATCCGTCGCGGCTGTCAAGTAATCATCGCTACCCCAGGTCGTTTGCTCGATTTGATCGAACAAGGTTTTATCGATTTATCTGGTATCCAAACTTTTGTATTGGATGAGTGTGATCGTATGCTTGATATGGGTTTTGTAGCTGATATCCGCGAAATCGGAAAATTGATGCTTGCCGAACGCAAACAAACGTTGTTGTTCTCTGCTACTGCACCTCGCGAAATCAAGCAATTGGCTTCAGAGATGTTGGTTGATCCAGAGCACATCGACATTCTTCCTACAATTGAGGACAAACCAAAAATCACGCAGTGGTTGTTTTGTGTAGACCGCAATAACAAGTACTCATTGTTGCGCGCCATGCTTGAGGATCCTGCCATTGAATCGATGCTTGTGTTTACCAAAACCAAGCATGGTGCTGATAAATTGGTGATGAACTTGAAAGACGATGGCTATTCAGCTGTTGCGATTCACGGCGACAAATCTCAGCGTGAGCGTTCTAACAACTTGGATATGTTCAAGCGTGGACGTGCCAAATTGTTGATTGCAACTGACGTTGCTGCTCGTGGTGTAGACGTAAAAGAATTAAATTATGTATTGAACTTTGATATCGCGATGGATGCCGATACCCACACTCACCGTATTGGCCGTACTGGTCGTGCCGGTGCCGAAGGTATTGCCATTTCTTTTTGTGAGCGTTCTGAAGCCAATTTGTTAGAGCAAATTTTCAGGATTCATGGCAAAGAGTGCATGACCGAAATGGAACATGATTACCGTATCGAATTACCACAACGTCGCAGTGGCGGTGGTGGCGGTGGCGGAAGTTACCACAAAGGCTATGGCGGTGGCAATCGCGGTGGTGGCGGCGGAAGTTACCACAAAGGCTATGGCGGCGGCAATCGCGGCGGTGGCGGCGGTGGATACCGCGGTGGATCGTCTAGTGGCGGCGGTGGATATCGCGGCGGATCAGGCGGCGGTGGTGGATACCGTGGTGGATCGTCTAGTGGTGGATCTCGCAGCGGCGGAAGCAGCTACGGTGGCGGCGGAAGCAGTTATGGTGGTGGCGGAAGCAGTTACGGCGGTGGCGACAGAAGTCCTCGCGTAGGTGCAACTGCAGGTGGCGATCGTCCAAGTTTTGGCGGTGGTGCTCCTCGTGAGAGAAGCGCTTCTACAGCTGAACGTCCTTCAGGCGGCGGATACCGCGGTGCAAACGAAGGTGGATCAGGTGGCAACGGCAATCGCAACAACACACGTTGGGGTGGAACAGGCCGTGGCGACAAGAAGCCAAACTATTAATTCGGCGATAATTAAAAAATAAAATTTGCTGGAATGGGGTTGATCATCAACCCCTTACAATAAAAAAAGGCGGTATCGCGCCGCTACAACCCACTGTCCTTGCTGCCTTCCGGCCCTGGGGAAGTGAATGGGGAGCTGGCCGTACCGCCGCTACAAATGTAGTGATAATTTTAGCGATAATAAAGGGCTTCCGCTGCGCGGAAGCCCTTTATTTTTTGCCCTATATTTGCTACAATGAAACTCCGTTCACAGCATTTGGTAAAACAATACGGCGCAAAACGCGTGGTGAACGATGTTAGCGTTGAAGTGAACCAAGGCGAAATTGTAGGATTACTCGGCCCCAACGGCGCTGGCAAAACCACATCCTTCTATATGTTCGTCGGCCTAGTTCGCCCCGATGAAGGTCAAGTCTTCCTCGAAGATACCGAAATCAGCAGCTGGCCCATGTTCAAACGAGCCCAACATGGCATCGGCTACCTACCCCAAGAAGCCTCGGTTTTTAGAGAATTGAGCGTGGAAGAAAATATCCAGGCCATCCTCGAAATGACCAAACTCACCAAAAAAGAGCAAGAAGAAAAATTGGAATCGCTCATCAGCGAATTCGGTCTCGGAAAAGTCAGAAAAAACTTAGGAAAAGTGCTCTCTGGGGGAGAACGAAGACGAACTGAAATCGCCAGAGCCCTCGCAACCGATCCAAAATTCATCCTTCTTGATGAGCCTTTTGCCGGGGTCGACCCAATAGCGGTGGAGGATATCCAACAAATTGTAGCAAAACTGAAGCAAAAGAATATTGGGATATTAATCACCGACCACAACGTACAGGAAACGCTGAGCATTACGGATCGGGCGTATTTGTTGTTTGAAGGCAAGTTGTTAAAACATGGAACGGCCCAGGAATTGGCGAACGACGAGATGGTGAGGAAGGTTTATTTGGGACAGAACTTTGAACTGCGCAGATCCAAATCTGCCACGGAACCATTGGGTTAAGTCGAACAAACCCATTTTAGCAACTTCTATGCGCCTCATTGTTTCAGAATCAACCGATGTGTATTACAACTTAGCGGCTGAGTCCCATTTTTTGCACCACACAGAAGAGAACCTGATTATGTTATGGCGCAGCGAAAGTGCCGTTGTATGTGGTAAACATCAAAATATGTGTGCAGAGATCAATTATGCTGCCTGTAGGCAGCTAAATATTGCACCTGCCCGCCGCGTTAGCGGCGGGGGCACCGTCTACCACGACCTTGGCAACCTCAATTTTTCATTCATACAAGACCTCGGTACAACACTAGATAAAGCGGTAAACTATAAACGGTTCTTGGAACCCATCCGCCAAGCGCTCATGGAAATGGGCATCGAAACATCCTATTCGGAGCGCGATGATCTGCTCTATAACGGCGTCAAATTTTCCGGCAACGCCCAACACATCTTTCAGCAAAAAAAACGCGTTTTACACCATGGCACCCTGCTCTTAAATGCAAACATCCATAACCTTGGAAAAGCACTTCACTCCGAAGGCCAGTATCAAGACAAAGCCGTAAAAAGCAACAAATCTTCCGTGACTAACCTTGGCGATCACTTTCCGGATCTCCAACAAATCGACCAAACCATAGCCATATTGACACAAAAACTCTCAACGATTACCCAATCAAGGCTTTCCTCAATTCAACCCAGCGAAGACCATCAAATCAACCAATTAAAATCAGAAAAATTCACATCGCCAGAATGGATTTTTGGATATTCACCCTCCTATCACCATCAAAGAATCATCACAATCCACGAGTCCAATTACCACCTTAAAATGGCAGTCACCAAAGGCATCATCACAGAATTCACTCTCAGCGATGAGCACGGAAACGCCGAATTTACAGAATCCTGTCAAGCCACTGTTAATCAACCAATTGCACCACAAACTTTCGCGTCAGCATTCGCAAATACCCCGTTCCAAAACGAGGCCGAATACAATCAATTCTTCTAAATAAACCAATACACACAATTCTTCTAATTAGCCAAAACAATCAAAATGAATAAGTCGGAACGCGTTCAATTTATCCTCTCAACCTTGGAGGAGTTATATCCGGAAACGCCCATTCCGCTCAATCACAGCGATCCATATACCCTATTAATTTCCGTCCTTCTCAGCGCCCAATGCACCGATGAACGCGTAAATCAAATTACACCGTTGCTGTTCGCCAAAGCCAACAACCCAACCGATATGCTCAAACTCTCGGTGGAAGAAATCCAAAACATTATTCGGCCTTGTGGTTTATCGCCAATGAAAAGCAAAGGCATCTATGGACTGTCCAAAATGATCATGGAAGAACACGGAGGGCTTGTGCCGCAGTCTTTTGAAGCGTTGGAGGCAATGCCTTCGGTTGGACACAAAACGGCCTCTGTGGTGATGTCGCAAGCGTTTGGAGTCCCTGCTTTCCCGGTCGACACCCACATTCACAGATTGGCTTATCGATGGCGTTTAAGCCCTGCCAAAAATGTTGAGCAAACAGAAAAGGACCTAAAACGACAAATACCAGAAAGACTTTGGAATAAAGCACACCTTCAAATCATTTTCATGGGCCGTGAATACTGCCCGGCTAGAGGACATATCGTTGAAAAATGCCCCATTTGCTCCGTCCTAGGATGTCGCGAAAAATCTAAATAACGATAGAATCAATTACAAATCGCAGCGATAATCTGATCTGAAGATATTCCTTCAGCCTCTGCTTTGAAGTTTCTTACGATACGATGCCTTAGCACCCACTTAGAAACGGCTACGATATCCTCGCGATCCACACTAAATTTGCCATTCATCAAGGCGTGACATTTGCCTGCCAATATCAAATTCTGACCAGCTCTTGGACCGGCACCATACGACAAATATTGATTTGCCATTGCATGTGATCCCGATTGCCCAGGTCGAGTTTGTTGAACCATCGTAACCACCTGTTCAAAAACGTGGTCCGTAACGGGAACCTGTCTTACCAAAGCCTGAAATTCCTTGATCTGTTGAGCAGAAATCACCGACATCGCTTTGCCCTGCATACTCCCCGTGGTCTGTTTTAAAATATTGACTTCTTCTTCAAACCCCGGATAATCCAAAATCACTTGAAACATAAAACGATCCAACTGCGCTTCTGGCAAGGGATAAGTACCTTCTTGTTCGATAGGGTTTTGCGTCGCCAAAACAAAGAATGGCTCCTCCAACTGATATCTTTGTCCGCCCGCCGTAACCTGTCAAAACAAAGAATGGCTCCTCCAACTGATATCTTTGTCCGCCCGCCGTAACCTGTCGCTCTTGCATCGCCTCTAACAAAGCAGCCTGCGTTTTTGGGGGTGTACGATTGATTTCATCAGCCAAAATAATATTGGAAAAAATGGGGCCCTTTACAAAATGAAACTGTCTCGCATCGTCCAAAATCTCACTTCCTACAATGTCGGATGGCATCAAATCGGGGGTAAACTGAATTCGGTTGAACGACAAATCCATGGTTTCTGAAAGTGTCTTAACGAGCAAGGTTTTAGCCAGACCAGGCACACCAACCATCAGAACGTGGCCATGACAAAATACGGCATTGATTAAGGCATCTATTACCTCATGCTGACCTACAACTACTTTGCCAATTTCGGCACGCAAAGCCAATACTTTGGCCGAAAAATCTTTCGCAGTTGAAACGATATCACTCATGTTCCCAAGATTTCAAATTTTCACAATCAAATGTTCTACCCTTGAAACGGATATAGTTGATGTTCCTATGCACTTTAATCCATTTTTGAAGGGTCTCATACTTTTTCTTACTGTCCGCCTGCATTTGAATTTTACTGTAATCCTGAATCAAATTGGCAGTATGTGGGGGTGTCACCGAGTTTACATAAATCATACGATACGCTGGCCTACCGTCTTCCGTGCTGATTAATGCTGGCTGAGATACCTCACCTGGTTTCATTTTTTCAGCAATTTTTCTCACATCGGGTGGTAAACTCTCAAATTGCAACGTTTGCATTCCACTGCGCATATCTGTGAAATAGCCGCATGTTCCCTTATCGTAAGCCATAAACCTATCACCGGCACTAGCATATTTCTTCACTGCATCACACCATTGCATTTTATTATCAACCAACAAATTATACGCTGAATCTATCTTGTATAAAGCCCGTGTAATATCGTCATTTGTGTTCTCCGCACGAATTAAAATATGAGAGGCTACCACCCTTTCACCTCTGCGTTTAGACACCCTCAAAATATGGTAACCAAATTCCGTTTCAAAAATTTGACTTAAGCTATCTGGTTTCAACTTGAATGCCATTCTTTCAAATTCAGGTGCCATTTCCCCTCTACCAAATTCTGGCAACAATCCGCCTTGGGCTTTTGAACCTGGGTCCATGCTGTATGCACGTGCCAACTTCTCAAAACTCTCACCACGCAAAATACGCTTACGAACGGATTCCAACTGCTCCCTAGCAAATTCCTTCGACTCCAAACTCACCGGAGGAATCACAAGCAATTGCGCCACTTCAACCTCAGTGGGAATCACTGGTAAACTATCCATTGGGATTGAATCATAAAAGGCCTTTACCTGCTGAGGTGAGATTTTTACATCACGCAAAATGTTATTTCGCATGGCATTAATCATCAATTCCTCCCTCATGAGCGGACGAATCTCCTCTTTCCAAACCGCAATTGATTTGCCCAAATACTTTTCCAATTGTTCGGTACTCCCAATCTTAGACCTATAGTAACGCAATCTGTTATCTATGGTATATTCTATTTCTTCGTCGGAAACCGGCAAACTATCAATCTCTGCCTGATGCAGTAACAATTTATTGACTATCAGCTGTTCAAGTACCATGCATTCGATGTCGTCGGGATTTCTACCACGCATGTCCATCTCCATTTGCATTTTATTTTCCTCCAATTCACTGCGCAAAATCACTTTATTTCCCACCACAACCAAGACACCATCCACATATTTAGGTGGTAATAATGGGCCCGATGTTTTTAATTGAGCCTGCGAAGTCGATGCAAAGAAAATGCAAAGACCAACCAATATACCTTTCAAGTGTTCCACAGTAAATCGAGTATTATTTCTGATTTACCAATTTCACTTCAATCGTCTGAATCACCGATTCATTCACGGTAACCGGATATTTCATTTTTAGGGTCTCAATCCATTCACGCTCCAACTGCTCTTGGTATTTAGAAGCCACCGGTCCGCGAGTTTCATCCAATGTTTTGGGTCCAGCTGGCAAAAATGCCTTCACCTTAACAACAACAAAGTCATCCCCTACAGGCCCAATGCTGTAAATTCCTGGCTTGCGATATTTTGGTTTTGCAGATTTTGCATCGTCGAACAACATATTTAACACGCGAGATGGAGCGAATAAAAACGTATCACCCATTTCGTATTTACCCGTTTTATAGGCATAATCCAACACATTTATCTTTGTGTGTTCACGACGAATACTATCTGTTGAAATGCCTTTCTTCACTTCTTTTCCCACCGTTTTCATCATCTTAGCATCATTGCAGAAGAACACCTCTATATCAAATCGATCGCCCCAATTGTACTCACCATGATGGGCGGCAAAAAACATTGCCAAACCTGCTGAATCAGTGTTGGCTTTATCCCAAACCAATTGCTGCATGCGGTTAAACATCAAAATGCCTTCTTTATACTCTTGATAAATATCGCGGAATTCAACCGACTTCTCTTCCAAATGCTCGTCTTGATATTCAACACAAGTTTTATCGACCCAAGCATTTATCAAACGGTCTAATCCTTCTTTTTTGGTTCCTTGAATAGCCTTGCTATTGTAGGTTAGCTGAGTGCACAAATCACCCACTGAGTATGACTGGTCGGCCAAATGAAATACTTCCATTTTGCGCAAATTGTATTCCGTCTTCACAGGCTTCTTTGCAGGGCCAGAGACCACAACATGCATTTCAGGAATAGACATCTCATCAAACTTGCCCTTCATGAAATTGCTATCCAAATAACCAAGCAACGCAGACACAGCCTTCTGGTTCATTGTAAATCCATTTTCATTTTTGATCTTAACAACCAATGAATCCACCGATGTTTGAGAACGCTGATTTTTCTGTACCTCCATCTTCAACATAGAATGCATCTCTTTGTCATCAAATGATTTCAAAGGACGAACATTCACACGTTGAAGCAAATGCCAGCCAAAGTTGGTTCTGAATGGTACAGTGATATCGCCATCCTTCTTCAATGTAAACGCCTGATCTGCCCAATATTGTCTGTCGATGTCACCCACAAATTGTGCTGTGTTGATATAGTCCATAGCCCCGCCGTTGTAACGACTATTATAATCTTCACTATAGGTTTTTGCCATGTTCTCAAAGGTTTCCTTGCCCGCCGTCATATTCGCCGCTATCTCATCAATCTTCTTTCTTGCTTCAGTATCGCTGTTTTCATCTTTGTTCAACACACGCACCAAAATATGATTCACTTTGATGTCGCCACGATTCGCTCTTTTATCCGTAACCAACAAAATATGATAGCCAAATTCTGTTTTGAACACAGGTGAAATTCCACCTACTGCAGTATTATAGGCTTGATTTTCAAATTCATACACCACCTGCAAGGCCGTCATGTAACCCAAATCGCCTCCACTGCTTTTGGTGCCAGCGTCTTCTGATTCGTTACGCGCCATATCGCCAAAGTTTTCCGCCGTAGGATTGCGCATCAATTTTTGATGCATTTCCTCAATTTTATCCAACGCCTTCTTCTTATCCGCCTCTGAGGCATCAGGTGATACCAAAACCAAAATGTGAGAAACCCTAACCTCATACTTCAAACGATCATAAGCCTCCTTTATCAATGATTCCGTTACAGCGCGATCGTACAAATAATTTCTGGCCAATTGATCCCGATACATTTGCAACTCCTGAACATAAGCCGTAGCCGTGTCCAACCCTGCATCTTTGGCATCTTGAACCTTTAACTTGAATTTGATATACAAATCCAAATAACTGCGAATGTCTTTCGCCGAAATGGGATCCTCTTTTAAATTGATATTCTTAAGGAACTGACGTTCAAATTCATCAGCATATACCTTGTCTTGGTTGATACTGAAAACGAAAGGCTTTGGCAATTGAACCGATAAGTTAACATCACCAAGTTTATCTTGTGTCATCTTTTCATTCTGGGCCGATACTGAACTAAGAATCAAACAACCCCCAACAAACAATCCAACAATTCTTTTCATAATCTATTTTATTTCTATAATCTTCAAAAATACAAACTCCTTATCAAAATTCTTAGACATCCGCAGATACAGTTGCCCATAAAACATCTATCAATTCTCCAACGCCCTGCTCGGTTACGGAACTAAAAAACATCACTTCCATTCCTTTCATTTGTTTTCTGATTTCATCCTTCAATTCATCATCCAACATATCCGCCTTACTTATAGCCACAATGCGCTGTTTAACAAGCAGTTCCGGATTGAATTTTTCCAACTCGCTCAATAACGTTAAAAACTCCTTTTTGTGGTCGGCACTGTCGGCAGGTATCAAAAATAACAACGCAGCATTTCGTTCAATATGACGCAAAAACCGATGACCCAATCCTTTTCCCTCACTCGCCCCTTCGATAATTCCAGGAATATCAGCCACGATGAAACTTCGATAATCGCGATAATTTACCACACCCAAATTAGGCACCAACGTTGTAAAGGCGTAATCCGCGATTTCAGGCTTTGCCGCAGAAATAACACTTAAAAATGTACTCTTTCCAGCATTCGGAAATCCAACCAATCCTACATCCGCCAAAACCTTCAGCTCCAGAACAATCCATTGCTCGATGCCCGTCTCTCCCGGCTGTGCATATTGGGGTGACTGGTTTACACTATTGGCAAAATGCCAGTTGCCCAAACCACCTCTACCACCCGGAACCAAAACCTTTTTTTCGCCGTCTTCCGTGATCTCAAATAAAACCTCACCCGTCTCCGCATCCTTGGCAACTGTGCCTAAAGGAACTTCCAAAATCACCGATTCTCCGTAGGCCCCAGAACTGCGATTCTCACTGCCCGCAACACCATCAGTGGCCATCACGTGCTTCCTGTATTTCAAGTGAATCAACGTCCACAATTGGGAATTCCCCTGAAGAATAATGTCACCACCCTTTCCTCCATCGCCACCATCAGGACCCCCACGAGGATTCATTTTGGTACGATTATAATGCCTGCTTCCAGGTCCGCCACTACCGCTTCGGCAGCAAATCTTCACGTAATCAATAAAATTGCTATCGGCCATGAACCGCAAAGGTCGTTAAAAAACCTCCATCTATTGTATTTTCGCACCCGTAACCTTTATGTCAGCTCAATACTCCTTCACAGAAATCGAAAAAAAATGGCAAGCCGCATGGGAAAATAGTAAGTTGTACTCCGTACAAATTGATCCCAGCAAGCCTAAATACTATGCGCTCGACATGTTTCCTTACCCTTCAGGAAGTGGGCTGCACGTAGGTCACCCCCTCGGTTACATCGCCAGTGATATCGTTTCGAGATACAAAAGATTAAACGGTTTTAATGTGTTGCATCCCATGGGCTACGACGCATTTGGTTTGCCAGCCGAACAATACGCCATCCAAACTGGCCAGCATCCATCGGTAACAACTGAACAAAATATTAAACGATTTCGTGAACAGCTCAATATTATGGGCTTTTCCTATGATTGGGATCGACAGGTAAAAACCTGCGACCCAAATTACTATCAATTTACTCAGTGGATTTTTTCGCTTTTCTTTAATCATTGGTACAATAAATCTGCACAAAAAGCAGAACCCCTTTCCACGCTCGAAGCACATTTTTCTGACAACGGATCCATAAACCACAACGCACACGGTGGCAAAATAACAGGATTCTCGGCCCAAGATTGGCAAGGATTTTCGCCCGTGCAGAAACACAATATCCTGAATCAATTTCGATTGGCTTTCATCGACGAAACCACAGTGAATTGGTGCGAAGCGATGGGAACCGTTCTAGCAAATGAAGAGGTAATCAATGGTCTCAGTGAACGCGGTGGCTACCCAGTGATTCGTAAAAAAATGAAGCAGTGGAGCTTGCGGATTACTGCCTATGCAGATCGACTCATAGAAGGACTCGAACGCATTCAATGGAGCGATGCCATCAAAGAAATTCAAAAAAACTGGATCGGTAGAAGTCAAGGTGCAGAAATTGAATTTGTTGTTCGTGGCACCCTCAAAACACTAAAAGTATTTACCACTCGCCCAGATACCATCTTTGGTGCAACCTTTATGGTGGTAGCCCCAGAACTTGAAAACCTAAAAGAATATTGCAGCGATGCACAGTGGCCCGCAGTTCAAGAATATGCCAACAAAGCAAAAAATCGCAGTGAAATTGATCGTATGGCCGATACCACAAAAACGGGCGTATTCACTGGCTTGGAAGCAATCAATCCATTTACCGGCGAACCCATTCCAATTTGGGTAAGCGATTACGTTTTGGCAAATTATGGTACAGGCGTCATTATGGCGGTTCCGGCACACGACGATAGAGATTTTGCATTTGCATCAACTTTCAATTTATCCATTGTCCCAGTAATCAAACCCGCGAATACCGAACTTGAATTGCCACTCACCGAATCATTCAGCGCAAAAGAGGGAATCTGCTTTAACTCGGGATTTCTGGATGGATTGTCCGTGAAAGAAGCCATTCAAGCCGCCATCAAAAAAATAGAAAAAGCCGGCTGGGGCCAGGCCAAAGTAAATTACAAACTTCGTGAGGCGGGGTTTGGACGACAGCGCTATTGGGGAGAACCCTTCCCAGTTACTTACGATAGCGAGGGGATTCCCCAACTTGAAAATCAACTTCCCGTGGAATTGCCCCAAGTGGAAAGTTACAAACCCTCCGGAAATGGCGAAAGCCCTTTGTCTGCAGTAACCGAATGGGTCAATACACCTCAGGGCACACGCGAAACAGATACAATGCCGGGTTGGGCAGGCAGTAGTTGGTACTTTCTCCGATACACCGACCCAAACAACACGGAAGTATTTGCATCAACAGAAGCCCTCAAATATTGGCAACAAGTTGACTTATATGTAGGTGGATCAGAACATGCCACAGGTCACCTTCTCTACAGTCGTTTTTGGACAAAATTCCTCTTTGATCTCGGCTATATTTCTTGGGACGAACCCTTCCAAAGGTTGGTGAATCAGGGAATGATAATGGGAGAGGACGGACAGAAAATGAGCAAGCGATGGGGCAATGTTGTTAACCCCGACGATGTCTGCGCGCAATACGGTGCCGATACCCTGAGGATGTACGAAATGTTTTTGGGACCCCTTACCGATTCAAAGCCTTGGAATACCAATGGAATTGAGGGTGTAAGTCGTTTCTTTGGTAAATTCTGGAGACTGTTTTACGAAGGCGAAAACTGGGCGGTATCAAACGAAAAAGCATCGAATGAGGAATTGAAAATTCTGCATAAAACCATTAAAAAGGTGACAGAAGACATCGAAAGTATGAGTTTCAACACATCAGTGTCTGCATTTATGGTAGCAACCAACGAATTGGGAACCCTCAAGTGCAGAAAGCAAGAGATTCTTGAACCCATTTTGATACTACTTGCACCCTTTGAACCCATTTTGATACTTCTTGCACCATTCGCACCCCACATTGCAGAAGAATTATGGCATCAATTGGGAAATAAAGAGAGCATCCACATTGCAAATTGGCCCAAATACAACGCGACGTTATTGGTAGAAAATTCGTTCAATTACCCCATTAGCATCAACGGAAAAACGCGCGCGCAAATTGAATTTGAACTTACAGCAACAGAAGCCGAAATCAAACAAACCGTGCTAAACCATGAATTGGTAATCAAATGGATGGAAGGCAAACCCCTCAAGAAATTCATCCTCGTAAAGGGAAGAATTGTGAACGTGGTGGTGTAATCAACAATTATTCAGCAACTACAGTTGCTTTCTGTCCTTCAAATTCAATCACCGCACCGGGGTATAATTTATTGCGCTTGCGAAATTCTTGTACCCCGTCTACTACAACCAATCCCTCTGTGATCGTTTCATTTGCCATGGAACCGCTTTCCACCCAACCCAAGAGTTTAAGTGCCTGATTAAGCTGAATATAAGGTGTATGAATTGAAATGGTTTCCATTAGATGGAGAAACTCTCTCCACAACCACAAGTGCGAGAAGCATTAGGATTGATAAAATTAAATCCCTTGCCATTCAATCCGTCTGTGAAGTCTAATTCTGTACCGCACAAGTATAGAAAACTCTTCATATCACAAACGATTGTCAACCGCTCATCCCCGAATTTCATATCCCCTGGCTTACTCTCATTGTCGAAATCCAACTCATAAGTAAGCCCAGAACAACCGCCGCCCTTCACGCCAACGCGCAAGAAATACTCTGCACCAAGAATATTTGACTCACGCATCAAATCATAAGCCTTTGTTAAGGCCTTGTCCGTAATGCTGATTTCATTTCCTTGGGCAATCATATCCTATCCTAGTAGTGAACTTTTGTACTTTCAATTGGCTCCAATCCATTCTTGCCACGATAATCATTGATCGCAGAACGAATTGCATCTTCAGCCAATACAGAACAGTGAATTTTTACCGGTGGCAAAGCCAACTCTTCTACAATTTCCATATTGTCAATGTTTAAAGCATCGTCGATTGACTTGCCCTTTAACCATTCAGTAGCCAACGAAGAAGAAGCGATGGCAGAACCACAGCCGAACGTCTTGAATTTAGCGTCCTGGATGATACCAGTGGTCTCATCGACTTCAATTTGCAAACGCATCACGTCTCCACATTCCGGAGCACCTACCAAGCCCGTTCCCACGTTGGTTTTTGACTTATCCAAAGTACCAATGTTTCTTGGGTTGGTGTAATGATCGATTACTTTATCTGAGTATGCCATATTTTTTCTTTTACAAATTTACAATTTGGTGTGATTCTAAACAAACAATCAATGTTCGCTCCACTGAATAGATTTCAAATCAATGCCTTCCTTAAACATCTCCCACAATGGGCTCATCTCACGCAATTTGGTCACCGCTTCCTTCACCAAATTAATCGTATAGTCGATTTCGGCTTCGGTGGTGAAACGACCCAAACCAAAACGCAAAGAACTGTGCGCCAATTCATCGTCTAAGCCCAAACTCTTCAATACATAACTTGGCTCCAACGATGCCGATGTACATGCTGATCCACTAGAAACAGCGACATCCTTCACGCCCATCATCAAACCTTCGCCTTCTACGTACTTGAAACTAATGTTGGTGGTATGTGGAAGTCTGTACTCCTTATTTCCATTCAAATAACTCTCTTCTAATGTCAATAATTCGCGCTCCAAACGATCCCTCATTCCACTCAAACGAGTGCTTTCTTCAACCATCTCAGCCTTCGCGATTTCACAAGCTTTACCAAAGCCAACGATGCCTGTAACGTTCAAAGTTCCACTACGCATGCCTCTTTCGTGGCCACCGCCATCCATCTGGGCGGTTACTTTCACACGAGGATTTTTGCGACGTACGTACAAAGCGCCAACACCTTTTGGGCCATACATTTTATGCGCTGTAAAACTCATCAAATCAATGTGATCAGCCAACACATCAACTGGTATTTTGCCTACCGCTTGGGTTGCATCGCTATGAAACAAAACACCATGCTTCTTGCAAATTGCACCAATCTCAGTAATCTTCTGCACCACGCCCAACTCGTTGTTACCATACATAACGGTTACCAAAATAGTATTCGGTTTGATGGCAGCCTCAATCACCGCTGGATCGATCATTCCATCGTAACCAACCGACAAATATGTAACCTCAGCGCCAAGTTTTTCTAAATGCTTGCAAGCATCCAAAACCGCCTTGTGCTCTGTTGATAGTGTAATGATATGATTGCCCTTGCTCGCATACATTTCAAAAACACCCTTGATGGCCAAATTATTACTCTCTGTGGCACCACTGGTAAAAATAATCTCTTTTTCACTCGCACCAATCACTGAAGCAACCTGACCACGGGCATAATCTACTGCTGTGGCACCACTAGTAAAAATAATCTCTTTTTCACTCGCGCCAATCACTGAAGCAACCTGACCACGGGCATAATCTACTGCTTCTTCAGCCGCCCATCCAAAGGGATGGCTCTTACTAGCTGCATTTCCATAGATTTCCAAAAAATAGGGCTTCATGGCTTCAAACACACGGGGGTCCATCTGTGTGGTTGCATTGTTGTCGAGGTATATTGGCAATTTTAACATGATATCAAAAGTTATTTAGATACTTTCTAAACTGCAAAATTAACGCATAAGCAGATTGTTTGTTTTCTTATTTTTAGTTTATCTCAAAAGAATGTTCTTTGTATACGAAATGAGCGTAAAAAAACTTGAACACATTGGTATCGCCGTGAAAGATTTAGCGGCCGCTGAAGCGCTATTTACGAAGTTACTGGGCTGTGAGCCCTATAAACGCGAAACTGTTGAAAGCGAGCACGTAATCACTTCGTTTTTCCAAGTGGGCGATGTAAAAATTGAACTCTTAGCTGCCTCAAACGACCAAAGTACGATCGCCAATTTCATCGAAAAAAGAGGTGAGGGTTTGCATCATTTGGCTTTTGAGGTGGACGATATAAAAAGTTCTCTTACAAAAAAATCTCAAGAGGGTTTCCAACTGATTCATCAGGAACCCAAAGACGGGGCCGACAATAAGCAAATCGCGTTCCTGCACCCTAAATCAACGGGTGGTGTACTCACCGAATTTTGTCAAGATAAAGGCAAAATCGCGGCAGATTAATTACACCAAATCCTTCAAGAAGGTCAGCAGGTAGATTCCCATGCCCGAAAACAACAATCCCAAGACCAAGTCTAAATGACGAATTCGCTCCTCGGTTAGATAATGCTTGATTTTACTGGCGCCCCAAGAAACCCCTAACTCCGTTAGGAACACGGTTGACAAGGCCGCTAGACCAAATACCCACTTTCCGTTGTAGTCAAATCCCGAACCCGGTGGCAAACTAAACAGACCCAACCACCATACAATATTGACAGGATTCAACATGTTAATTGTCAATGCTTTGATAAAAAGTTGCTTGTCCTGCATTTGATTGATACGCAGCTCAAAGCCACCATCTTTCTTTGATCTTTGATGATGTAGAAAGTGCTGAATTGCCAATCCAAAAAAGACCAACGAGCCCACCAAAGATATCCAAACCCTGTATTCATTTAACTGCTGAGTGATGAATTCTGAAAAATGCAACGCCAACAATATGTAAAGAAAATCTCCCGTAATCACACCCAAAGCCAACGGCAAACCCTTCTTTACACCCCCTACCAAACCCGCTTGAACAAGCAGAAAAAAGATAGCTCCAAGCGAAATACTCATCACAAATCCCGTTACAAGTCCATATAAAAGCGGCGTATTCATGTTGATTTATTGAGATAATTGATGGTAAAATCAACTTGCGCCGATTCCTAACTGCAAGTTTACAATTCCCGAATCAATAAATCCCAATAAAAATAGACCTCCCCAAGCCATACCAAAAAGTATGTGTAAAAGTTGGGGAATAGAACCCCTAATCACACAGCCTCCGGCCCACATAGGCGTTGTAATTTTGACTCAATGAGTTTCTTTTCATCAGACTGGGACGACGAAGACGAAGAAGATGTTTTTCAAGGCGATTTAGATGCCTTGGTGCGCGACTTCGAAAGCAAACAACGTTCAAATTTTTCCGCCAGAGAATGGTTGGAATTATACCGCTATTACGCAAGTCAGTTTCCTGCTCAAACAGGACAATATCGCGCCGATACTTACATTAAAGTAATTCTAGAAACCGCAATCAACCAATTTCCATACATGGCAATTTTTACCCTTCACTTGGTGGAATGGTTGGTGCGAGATCAAAAATATACCAAAGCCCGGATAGCAATTACCCAAGCCCTAAAATATACCCCTTTTGAACCAGCCCTAGGTTTCATGCAAGCCCTCATCCTTAGCATACAAGGGAATAAGAAAAAAGCGTTAGAAGAGTTAACAACTGTTCTTCAAAATGTGGGCGACGAAGAGGCAATGCTGGAAGACTTTTTGGAAATTTCCCTTTTCCATGGTCAGTTCGAAATGGCGATGCCAGTACTCGAAAAAGCACTAGATACCGGTGCCGAAGTGAGTGTTATCCTTGAAAAATACATCGAGAAAGCAGAAGAAGGTGGATTGGTAGATGCTTTGATTCCAATGATTCAGCGAATTATCGATAAGGACCCTTATTCCGCAGAGGCTTGGTATGTTTTGGGTTCGGGATATATGGCGCAAGGCGATCATGAGCAGGCTTTGAAAGCTTTGGATTTTGCCGTAACCATCAATGAAAATTTCGCCGATGCTTGGATAACCTTCCTAGAGTGCACCTACGAACTTGGTCATTATGATAAGTTTATCATCCAATACAAAGAACTTCAAACACGTTTTCCGAAAAAAACCTTCATTGAAGTAGAAGGCCTCCTTGCTTGGAGCCATTACGAGCAAAACGATATCAAAACTTGTCGTTCCATCTACAAAGAAATTCTCAAAAATCAGCCCCAAGACGCCGAATGTTGGTATTCGATGGGCCTCACCTGGCATTACGAAGAGAATTATTCAGCCGCCATCCCCTATTTAGAAAGGGCCTACGATTTAGACCATTTTGAATGTGATTATGGAATGGTGCTGGCATCGGCATATTTTGGTGCCAACTTACCCGAAAAATGGGAACCACTTTATGAATCGCTGACCATTGAACATGCAAGTAACCCGGAGGTTTGGTTGGATTTCAGTACATCATTGTATGAAACAGGGAATACCGACAAAGCGCTGGATATCATTGAAACGGGCTTACTGAATAATCCAAAGCACAGTGGACTGTTTTATCGACTTGCCGCATTGTGTTATTTGAGTGGCCAAGCATCTGCAGCCCTCATTATTCTTGAGAAGGCACTCGAAATCAATGCCAATGAACACATTCAATTGTTTACCTTTGCGCCAGAGCTAAAGAAAGCAACATCTATTTTGGCTTGCATCGCAAAATTCACAAAACCTAGAACTGGTATATGAACAAAGAATTATTCAACCTCAGTCAATTGCCCGACAGATCATCAAAGCCCCGCAACAATGGAATAACGATGGTTATGGATAAAGGGTTGAGCCTTCAAGAGGTTGAGAATTTTCTTGAAAGCGGAAGTCATTATACCGATATCGTAAAGTTGGGCTTTGGCACTAGCTTTTTCACCAACAAACTCCAAGACAAAATCAATCTCTACAAGAGCGCTAACATCCCAGTTTATTTGGGTGGGACCTTGTTTGAGGCATATATCGTTCGAAACCAATTTGATGATTACGTTAAGCTGATCGAAAAGCTCGGGATTACCCACATTGAGGTGAGCGATGGTAGTTTAGACATGAACCACGATGTTAAGTGCAATTACATCAACACGCTTGCCAAGAATTTTACCGTATTGAGCGAAGTAGGAAGTAAAGATGCTGAAAAAATCATCCCGCCCTACGAATGGATAGAGCAAATGGAAACCGAATTGCAAGCAGGTGCATGGAAAGTAATCGGTGAGGCGAGAGAATCTGGAACTGTAGGTATTTTTAGAGGTACCGGCGAAGTGCGTTCAGGATTGGTTGCAGAAATCATCCGTAAAATCCCTCAAGCCGATGTCATCTGGGAAGCCCCTAAAAAAGAACAACAAGTTTGGTTCATTCAACTTTACGGCAGCAACGTAAATCTTGGAAACATCGCACCCAATGAAATCATTCCATTGGAAACATTAAGAATGGGATTGCGTGGAGATAGCTTCCACTTCTTTTTGAATCCCTAAAAATCAGAATTTTCCTGCTGTTTGAAGCCCTGAAAGGCGCAGAGGTAGGAGGCCGCAAAGGCCCAATGTCATCTTATTTGAATCGATCTACCAAACCGCTGAGGTTTTCGTACGTCTGATATCCCAAAACGCGACCTACAACCTGTCCTCTTTTGAAGAAAATTACCGTTGGATAGCCTTCTAAACGATAGCGATCGGCGATTGTGGCCTGCGCTTCGGCATCCACCTGCAAAACCACAACGTCTTTTGAGCGGGTTTCGCGCACCTGCTGAACAAATGGCGCCATTTTCTTACAAGGTCCGCACCAGGTCGTGTAAAAATCTACCATCACCAATTTATCGCCGGCAATGGCAGCATCAAAAGACTTCTCTGTGACAACCATTCCATGGGAATCGTCAACTTTACTCTGGCAAGAGACCTGACCAAAAATCGCAAATGCGATAACAAATAGAAATAAATGACCGGAAAAACGCATTTTGCTCATGTTTTATAATTTATCACAAAGGTACTTATTCAATTTGCATATTTTTGTTGAATGGCTGCGCCCAAAATAGATTTATCTGTAATCATTCCCATCTACAATGAGGAAATGAACCTTGTTCCCATGAACAACAGAATTATCGCGGCGCTGATGCCCCTGCAACTCCATTACGAAATCATCTACGTGAACGATGGCTCTAAGGACAACAGCCTTCCCATCATCATGGGCTTATCGGAAGAAAACGCATCGGTGAAATACATCGATTTTTCGAGGAATTTTGGACATCAAATCGCTATTTCAGCTGGTTTAGAGCACGCTGTGGGTGAGAGAATTGTGATCATGGACGGCGACGGTCAAGATCCGCCAGAACTTATTCCAGCGCTTTTAATAAAGTCCAAAGAAGGTTTTGAAGTCGTTTATGCCAAACGTAAAAAACGCAAAGGGGAGTCCTTCCTTAAAAAGCTTACCGCTAAATTGTTCTATAGATTTCTAGCAAACATCACCCAAATCGAAATCCCATTGGATACGGGTGATTTTAGATTAATCCATCGCAAAGTGCAAAAAGTGCTTCTAAACATGCCCGAACAGCATAAATATTTGCGCGGTCAGATTGCTTGGATAGGGTTTAATTCAACTTTTGTTGAGTACGACCGGGAAGAACGTATGGGCGGAAATACCAAATTCACCTACAGCAAAATGATGCGATTCGCCACCGACGGAATTTCTGGCTTTAGCAATTGGCCTTTAAAAGTGGCTACGATGCTCGGTTTTGCCGTTTCTGGTATCGCCTTCATGCTCATCATCTACAGTTTGTATCAAAAATTCTTTGGCTTTACCGAAGTCGGTTGGACATCCTTGCACATATCCGTACTCTTTCTAGGTGGTGTTCAATTGCTTGGCATCGGCATCCTCGGTGAATACTTGGGTCGGGTGAGCGAAAATGTAAAAAACAGGCCGACATACATCGTAAAAAACAGCAATATCCAAACCCTAAACGAATCCTAAATCGTGCAAGAACGTCATCCCGACCGCCCCTTTTGGATTTTTTGGATCCTCATTCAACTTGGGTTGGGCTGGTTGGATTTTATTAATATGCCCGTTTTTGGAATGCACCAAGGAGCCCAAGCCGATCGTGCTTGCGTGGCGTGGAATTTCTGGCATGAATCGATGAATTTTTTTGAACCCCGAGTGATGGAAAACCGCGCCGCCGAAGGCGTCGCGGGCATGGAATTCCCAATCCTTCCCTATATCACAGCCCTGCTTTATCAAATTTTTGGCTTCAAACCCATCATCTATCGCCTGCTCATTGGTGGCCTCGTGACCTATGGAATGTGGGCCGCATGGAGAATTTTATCCCTCCATATAACCCGTACCCTCAGCAAACTAGCCCTGCTCGGTATCTATTACCTGTCTCCCACCTTTGTATTTTATACCTGGAATTTTCTATCCGACCCCGCCGCACTGTCGCTTGCAATCATAGCCCTCTACCACTGGATACAGTGGCAATACAACATCGATACCAAGAAAAATTGGATCATCTATCTCCTACTAATCACCTTCACCGGACTCATTAAAGTCTCCTTCCTCATCGTTCACTTCGCCGTTTGCCTCGTCCTTTTCACACAATCGCGAAAGAAAAACCAATCCGTTGTCAAAACCGACGATAACACCTATCAAATTTTGGATGAAACCGAAGATCGCATCAGCTTCCCAAAATTCAACGCCCTCACACTAATCCTTCCCATTCTGCCCATCATTGCCTGGGTTAACTATGCAAAACACCTGACAGATCTCACCTACAATACCCATTTCCTGCAGCAAATCAATCCGAGTCATTCCGTCTCAGAATTCATCTCCGTCACCCAATACAGCCTCAACACATGGGTCGATTCGCTCTATATCCCTTGGTGCATCACCGGCATCCTTTTGGTTTGGGTCTTTACGATGATAAAAAACAGGACATCCCTTTCCGTTTTTGAACAACTCAGCGTCTGGCTATTCCTCGGTTTCGCCGGACTTTACGTCCTCTTTCACCTTCAATTCCGCTACCACGATTACTACTTTTTATCGGCTTGGCCCTTTATTTTCTTTGCGATATTCTCCCTTCAACAGCGATACCTCAACGGTCAAATCTTTCTCCAAGGACTACCTGCGGTTGCCAGCATGCTTGGCCTTTGGATCATCCCTTTCGTGAGTTTTGGACATGCAAATCGAATGCTCCACCATCGTTTCACTCCAAACGATTACTACGCGCAAAACGTCATTACCGATATCCATGACCTAGAAATTCTAGGCAACTGGCTAAAAACCAACAACACCAAAGACCAAGAAGTATTTGTAGCCTTTGACCCATCCCCAAATACCGCCCTCTATGCCCTTCAAACCAAAGGCGTTAGACTAGGACCCGATTATCAGGCCGATCTCGCGAAAGAGATCTACAACAGTAAGATTTCACAAAATCCACGTTTACGCACCTTAGGTTACATCATAACCAACGATACAGCTCGATGGTTTAAAGAGTACGCAAACATCGCCGTACCCACTGCATCGCACAAACCCCTCACCCAAAGCGGGAAGTGGTTCATCTTCTCCATCAAATAAGTTTACAGCTTACAGCGAACGCCAAAAGAGATTCCAGCGCCATGCTGTCGTTTGGGGAATAACCACGCCTCTAGGCCCCGCAAATCGAGCATAAAACTGGTTTGTCCCATCCCAATGATGTTGGACTTTAAAAATCCCTTGTAACCCAAATTCCAGGTATCAAATCCGCCCAAACCCAAATAATATTCAGAATAAAACGATGTCCATTTCTGTTCGCCTTTAGGACGGTAGTAGGAACCCCAAGAGAGTGTAGTCGATAACACATAGCCAGGAATATTTAAATAGGTGAAATTCAAGTCCATCACACGATAAATCGCCGTACCCAAACCCTTTTTTGTATCAGTTTGCTCTTTTGGACGAATAGAAAACAACTCCTTCTGCGCATACAAAGTAAACGGAGATATTACCGTTCCAGAGCGCTTTTGAGAGTTCACCCTCAACCTTGAATTCAGCGTATCTCTCTGAGTCGTAAACCAATTGCCCAATTGCAAATCACGAGCACTCACCACCGCTTGGGTTACAGTGACCGACTTAATTGGGGATTCCCCTGCTGGCTTTAATCCACTGGTGTTTTCGTCCCATGAATAACCACGGCTATCCACCGACAGCGCAGGTAAAAATAATAAACCTAAGTCCCTTACACCATAATAAATTGGCTTGGCCAACCGACCAGAACCAGATGAACTAAGACGCATCGTTCTATCCATCGAAGTCATGACGCCCAAACCTTTTTGTCCAAACCCTAAACCCACAGTAGATTGAGAGTAAAAACGACCGTTGATTACCACCGAATCCGCAATCGCACTCGTGTAAAGGCTCATATTGTGGGTCTTTAACAAATTATACTGGGTCACCTGAGCGATAGAAAAATACAACTTCTCAATGCGCTTGGATTTGGGCACAGAAATTCCAAAATCCACCGTATTCATTCCCAATGCAAAAAAGTTGTTACTCCCCACGTCCAACGTCTTGCCCTTGTAATACCCATTGCCCCGAAAAACCAACCGAAATGCATCGCCGGAAAAAGTGAGACCCGACATTTGAATATTCCGAATCCCAATCGAAACGACCTCCGCTTTGTTATTGGCAGCTTTATATTGCTCCGAATTAAAGCGATGCATTAATGGATAGAATACCAAACCCACAGATTGCATATAACCCGCCCTGTTTTGTGTTTTCAAATGACTTTCGATAGACTCCGTCGCCGCCGGTGTGATATACCCACCAAATGCCATCTTTCCCATAAATGAAAAAGGCAATACATTTGACCCTGTGACCAATTGATATCGGAACAAATCCTCATGAACTAAGGCTGTATCCTCGGATGCTTTTGCCAAATTGACAAGCATCAAACAGAAAACCAACAACAACCGGTATCCCAAAATCCTATTTGCCATACCTCACCTCGTATTCAAAATCCACCGTCGTTGAAATGCCAATACTGCTATTGTCGTAGAGCTTTTGCATCTTCCCATCGCCCGTTAACGTGGTCGTTATCGCGATAAACTTCGCCTTTTTCAATGCATCCACCTTATCCCGACCTATCCCAATAGAAAAGACCGTCTCCGATTGCGCAGTAGGATACCCATTGGCGTCAACAACCCCTGGCTCAATCACATTATCCGCAGGATCAATGTCCAAACTGGCGATGCCTTGTTCCTTGTCGTCCAACAACATCAACTGCAACTTAGCACCCAAAGGAAATGAGTTCTTAATGCG
>Ga0209443_1000432_pt1 | contig 28204 bp, 24 predicted proteins | sample LauGreBMM110DCMD_2_FD_187571 | JGI IMG/M metagenome (GOLD analysis project Ga0209443, IMG submission 187571) | Freshwater lake microbial communities from Lake Michigan, USA - Su13.BD.MM110.DCMD (SPAdes) (version 2) | ecosystem: Environmental > Aquatic > Freshwater > Lake | place: Lake Michigan... | reverse complement strand
GATTACTCACGAATATGGAACGACAAAATCACCAAAATTTTTAGTAATTTTGTTGCACGGTTATGGTGCTAACGGTGAAAATCTTATTGAATTAGCAAATGAATTTCAACCAATTATTCCAGATGCGCATTTCATTGCTCCAAATGCAATTGAACCATGGGAAGGCGGATTTCCAAATAGTTATCAATGGTTCTCGCTTTATGCTGGAACAAAGCGCAGTGCTCTTGATTCCTTGGCTCCAAAAATTAAAAATGCCAACCAAATTTTATTAAAATTTATTGAAGAACAACTGCAAAGATTCAATTTATCATACGAAAATTTGATTTTAATTGGTTTTTCACAAGGAAGCATGATGTCGATTTATCAAGGCTTAATCATGCCTAAAAAAATTGCCGGAGTAATAAGTTTTTCAGGAAAAGTTGTTGAACCAACTATTGTTGGCGATAAAATTATTTCTAAGCCAAATATTTGTTTAATCCACGGCACTGACGATTCTGTTTTGCCTTTTTCTAATTTTCAGGAAGCGCAAATAATTTTAAACCAACATGGGGTGCCGTTTGAATCTCACGCTATCGAGCACTTGGATCACACGATTGACATAAGGGGAGTAAGAATTGCTCAAAATTTTATCAAAAAATTATTTATGAATAAAATTTCTTAAATAACTAAATTTAAATTTTAAAAGCGCTATTACAAAGAAGCGCTTCTTAAAAATTTTTTTTAAAAAATATAGTTGCATGCAAAAAACTGTTATTTATAATTATTCCCAAATCAATCAAATTTTTCAAACAAATTAAATATAATTAAAATGGCTAGAATAACTGTTGAAGACTGCGTTGAAGTAGTTCCGAATCGTTTTGAATTGTGCTTAATTGCTAGCAATCGCGCTAAAGCGATATTGTCTGGTTCTAACACAAATCTTGATCGCAAAGAAAAGCCTGCAGTTATTGCTCTTCGTGAGATTGCCAGCGATTTAATTGATGTTGATGCTCAGCGTAAAAACATTATTAATTCGATTAAAAATCGTGGTATGATTGATGTTAACATTAATTCTTCTGATGAGAATATCATGGAAGCAATTTCTGAAGAAACTGAATCAAATATTACTTTAAAAGATGATAGTTTTGTTTCAGAAAATATTGAAGTAAACGACTAAACAATTTTCAATTAAATTTGCGGATAAACGCTTCATCTTTTTTTTCAAAAAAGATTCGCGACTGGGATTGCTTCGCTCACGCTCATGATCCCGTTCTTCGCTAAAAATAGCCGTTTAGGCTATTTTTTTTACGCAAAGAACCTTCACGTCAAGTAAATCGACGTATTCGCGATGAGATTTGGGTTTTTTGGAGATGAATTTATATAACACCGATTAATTCTTTAATTATGCTCACCTCAAACGAATTAATTGCCAAAATAAAATTATATAATCCCCAAGTTAACGCCTTACTAATTCAAAAAGCTTACATCATTTCAAAAGAGGCGCATGGTTCGCAAAAGCGCCATTCCGGTGATTCATATTTTTCTCATCCAATCGCCGTCGCCGAAATAATCGCTGATTTAAAACTTGATGATCAATCGATAATTACCGCCTTGCTTCATGATGTCGTTGAAGATACCGATTTAACCTTAGATGATATTAATGAAGCCTTTGGTGAAGAGGTTTCAAGGCTTGTCGATGGCGTCACCAAGCTCGGTAAAATTGATGTTATGAATATCAATGAAAATGAAAGATTGGCAGAAAATTTTCGAAAATTAGCGATGGCGATGTCGCAAGATATTCGCGTGCTTTTGGTTAAATTGGCGGATCGCTTACACAATATGCGCACCTTGCAATTCGTGCCTTCGAAGGATAAAAGATTTAAAAAAGCCACTGAAAGCCTTGAGATTTATGCGCCATTGGCAGGACGCATTGGTTTGAATAAAATTAAGGATGAAATTCAAGAATTGGCTTTTGAAATCATTGACCCGCCTGCCCGTTTGCAAATTATTGAAAAACTTACCGAAATTCGTGAAAAAAATAAGGATTTAGTTGAGAAAATTTTACAACAACTCACCGAGATTTTTAAGAATGAAAATTTTGAAACCGATATTCAAGGTCGCGAAAAAAAACCTTATTCTATTTGGCTAAAAATGAAGCGTCAAAATATTGGTTTTCATAATCTTCACGACATAATGGCGTTTCGCATTGTCGTTAAAAATGTTGGCGAATGTTATCGCGCTCTAGGAATTGTTAACTCTAGTTTCAACATGATTCCAAGCACTTTCAAAGATTATATTAGCACTCCGAAAGAAAATGGTTATCAATCGCTTCACTTGGCTATACTTGGACCTTTTAATAAAAAAATTGAAATACAAATTCGCGATGTTTCAATGCATGAAGTTTCTGAGCTTGGCGTTGCGGCGCATTGGAATTACAAAGAAAAAATTACTAAAAAAACTAAAAATAAAATCGATGTTATTGGTAAAGAAAATACTCAATATCGTTGGATTAGAGAACTCATAAATCTTTTTGAAAATTCCGAAAACGCAAGCGATGTTTTGAAAAATAATAAATTATCAATGCACCAAGATGAAGTTTTTTGCTTCACGCCTAATGGCGATATTTTTAATTTACCGCTTGGTTCGACGATTATTGATTTTGCTTACGCCGTGCATTCCGAAGTTGGAAATAGTTGTATTTCTGCGAAAGTTAATAGTGCCATCGCGCCTCTCAGGCAAAGACTTGAGAATGGTGACCAAGTTGAAATTTTAACTTCTAAAAATGCCAAACCATCGCCAAATTGGTTACAATTTGCAACAACTTCTAAGGCAAAAACATCGATTCGTAATTTTATTCGCAATGAAAAATATAGCGAATATAGCGTTCTTGGCAAAGCTATTTTACAAAAATTTTTCTTAAGTAAAAATGTTGAATTTAGCGAAGCGATTTTAGAAAAATCTTTAAGTAAATTTGCTAAAAAAAATATTGCAGATTTATGCTTTAGAATCTCCGATGGCACGATTTCACGCCAAGATGTTTTTAAAGTTATTTATCCCGATTATGAAGCTGAAAATAAGCCTTTAAAAAATCTTAAAAATCAGAATAAATCTAACAAAAAAAATTATTCATTACCAATCGATGGCTTGGTCGATGGCATGGCGATTCGCTATGCGGGTTGCTGTAGCCCAATTCCGGGAGATTCAATTGTGGGCATTATCAACACCGGAACCGGAGTGACAATTCACAATCAAATGTGCTCGAATTTAAAAAATTTAGCGCTTAATCCGCAACGAGTTTTGGATGTTTGTTGGAAAAATTATGAAAAAATTGGCGACGAAACTTATTCGAGTCAAATTCGCGTAGTCGTTGAAAATATTAGTGGCGCAATTGCTGACATCACCAATATTATCGCTAAAAAGAAAATGAATATTGGTCATATAAAAACCACCAATCGTTGCGCCGATACTTTTGAAGTTGTTATTGATATTGATGTTAAAAGCGTTGAACATCTTGAAGAAATGCTGTCGGCACTTCGAATGTCTAAAAAAACTATTGAAGTCGAAAGAATCGCGGGAGTTTTTAGATGATTTTTTCACAAAAATTAATTACCAAAATTAGCGAAATAAATCAAAAATTAGCGCAAGAAAATTTAAAAATAACTTGCGCTGAATCCTGCACGGGAGGCTTATTATCAGGGCTTTTTACCGAATTAGAAGGTTCATCAAAAATTTTTGATCGCGGTTTTGTGGTTTATTCAAATCAAAGCAAAATTGATTTACTAAATGTCGATAAAAATTTACTCAAAGAATTTGGCGCGGTGAGTGAAGAAGTGGCTTTAGCAATGGCTCACGGGGCTTTAAAAAATTCATGCGCCGATATTTCTATCGCGATTACTGGAATCGCCGGACCAACAGGAGCAACATTTGATAAAAAAGTTGGTACAATTTTTATTGCATTAATATCAAAAGATTTTACTCAAGTTGAAAAATTTATTTTTGGAAATTATCGCGAAGAAAATCGTAATTTAACACTTGAAAACGCCCTAAATATGCTTGAAAATTTTCTTTTAAAAAAATAGTAAAATTAAATAAAATTTATGATAGTTTTGGGAATTGAAACCTCTTGCGATGAAAGCGCTGTTGCGATTGTTGATGATAAAAAAAATATTTTAGCCAATATTATTTTATCACAAATTGAACAACATAAAATTTATGGCGGAGTCATTCCCGAACTTGCAGCGCGTTCGCATCTTGAAGTTATCGATAAATTGATTTTACAAGCATTGAAAGAAGCTAATTTAAAATTTAGCGAAATTGATGGCTTCGCTTCAACTTGTGGCCCCGGCTTGATTGGCGGTTTAATCGTTGGCATGACTTGCGCTAAAACTTTATCGGCAATTTACAATAAGCCATTTTTAGCGATTAATCATCTTGAAGGACATGCTTTAACAGCGCGATTAGTTTCGCAAATCGAGTTTCCATATTTGTTATTATTGGTATCGGGTGGACATTGCCAAATCTTACTCACCAAAGGCTTGGGATCTTATGAAAAAATTGGCGAAACTATCGATGATGCACTTGGTGAAGCTTTCGATAAAGTTGCACAAATGCTTGGATTACCTTATCCGGGAGGTCCGGAAGTTGAAAAGCTTGCGCAGATTGGTGATCAGAAAAAATATAAATTTCCACGACCATTAATCGATACAAAAAGTCATCAACATATATTTAATTTTTCATTTTCAGGCTTGAAAACCGCAGTTCGAAGACAGGTTGAAGAAATTACAAAAATGGAATTTCATCATGAAAATTCTCCACCAAAAATGACAATTCAAATCAAGGCCGATATTTGCGCTTCATTTCAAAATATTGTCGCTGAAATTTTAATAAATCGATTACAAAATGTTATAAATCTTCATGAATATTTCCAAAATTTTCACAATAAAAAAATTGAAAATCTAATTATTGCCGGCGGTGTTTCGGCAAATAAGTTTTTAATTTCTAAATTAGAAGTTTTTGCTCAGAAAAATAATTTAAAAATTGTCGCCCCGCCTTTAAAATTATGCACCGACAATGCCTCAATGATTGCTTGGGTTGGCATTGAAAAATTACAAAATAATTTAGTCGATAACTTAAATTTTGCCCCAAAAGCGCGCTGGAATTTGTAAATAATTAAAAAATTTTGTTCTAAAAAATTACATTTTTTTTTAATAGTGTTTTTATTAAATCAAAGACTTGAAAACATCCAAAAATGTTTAATGATTTTTTAAAAAAAATTATGGTCGACAAATATCTTATAACCCACACCAAAGAAAACTCTTTTGATAGCTTTAACAACGCTTATTTAAAACAAAGAAAAGCTGATATTCTTTTTTTCGATTCAAAGCTCGATGAATTTAATAATATTTGCTTAAGCTTCAATTCCGACAAAACTCCGAAAGTTGTTATGAGCTTCTCGCAATTGATTGATTTCAATTTTAAGATAATGCTACTTTCGATCGATGTCGACAATTTAAAAAACAAAGAATTTGTTCAAAAAAATATTGCCGGACTAGGTGAAAAGTTAAGTAATCGCGCTATAATTCGCGTTAATGCAATGAATAAATTTTGTAGTTCCTTAGAGCATGTCATTGAAGATTCCGATCAAGTTTTTGATATTTTTGGAAATTTAATTTCTAATGGATTAAGTGGCGAAATTTATTTCTTTCAAAATGATGGAAAAGCTATTTATTTTGAAATAAAAAATTTGTTCAATGAATTGAATTATGATTTACCAAAAATCGACAAGGCCATTAAAGCACAAACCCTCGAATTGAAAAATTTTTTAACACAAAATAATCTTTTAAAAAACTACAATATCAACGATATCGAACTTCTTCAGCAAGCTAATTTTTTTAGTGAAAAAAATCAAAAATTCTATCTTAATAATTATTTTGCAAGCGAAGAATTTAACCTAAAAAATCAAATTAAAAATCCCGATAGTTTTAAAGGAATTTACCTTGAAATTTGCAATTTTATAAAAGCTCAAACTTCACAAAGTAACCAAATTTTACAAAGCTTTGTTGAAACTTGTTTATTCGATTATAATGCTACAAAGTCAACTCCTGCAGAGCTTTCGAATGTTATCAAAAGAATCAAAGTCATTGCGTTAAATTTTGATAAGATTAATGATTCAATTAAATCAGCGGTTTTAAATTCTTTTTTAAAAAGTTTAGAACATGAAAAATCTTCAAATTTAATTGTTTTTTTTGTGGCAGTTTTTTTTGAAAATATAATTCTTAGCGATTCCAAAAAAAGATTTTTAGAAATCATTGATGCGAATGATTTATTTTTGAATAAAGTAATAGATCTAAAGCAAGTTTTTTCAAAAAAAGCTGAGATTATTTATCCAACTTTATTTTTATCAAATAATTATGAATATTCATTTTCTGAAGCCTCGGCGATAGCTTATTTTGAGAATGTTGACAAGGAAATTCTTAAAATAACCATTCTTGCAAAAATCAAAAGTTTCAATCTATTAAATTTGATTTTTAAAAAAAGTTTTTTAAGTGAAATTATTGAAAATTCTTCTTCTTTTTTTGTTAAAAATTTGGTAGAATTTGTTGAAAAAAACTTCGATGATATTGAAAAAAATAAATTCCGCGATGCGATTTCGAGTGGTATTTTTTCACAAGATTTTATAAATTACAGCGCGGATAAAGTTAAAATTTTATATCGCTTATTACCGAAAGAAATTCAGCAAAAACTTCCTCCGGACTTTGCCCCGAAAAAGAAATCGGGGATGTTTGATTAGCGTTGATTTTGTGGATTCTTACCAACTTGCTGAGCTATAGGATTAACTACTATTACTCCCCCATTAGCTTCAAACTCGTAATCGTTAACTTCGTTAACTTCCTTAACTAATTTTTTCTCTAATTTTTTTATTTTTCGTTCAAACTCATCCTCGATTAGCTTTTTATCCGCAGCATCGCTCTCACTGATTGAACTAAAAGGAACTACCGCATTAAGAGGGTCGTTTTTATTTCCTTGATCTATTTGTTGTTGAGCCTTATAAAGTACTGAATCACGAATTGGATCAACAGGCCGAGCTGGACGCTTAGGTCTCAATGGTCCAATCATTTGCCATTGAAAGACTTCATTTGGGACATTAGAAGATTCCACTTTTTTTTCTTGGGAGTGGACGCGACCATTGCCTATGGAACTTAAGGGATCAGATTGGCTAGACAATGAAGTGCCGAATTTTATATCTTTCATAAATATTATTTGGTTAAAAAATTTTGCATAATTGTCAATTTCCGTAAATTAATTATTAAATAAATTATATAAACATCAAACAAAATCAAGTTATAAATAAAAAATATTATTTTTATAAAACATTAATAATCTTATCAATCATAACATCGCCTAAATCCTCTAGGGCTCTAATCGTAATAGAATTTTTATAAAATTCGTCGGTGGCGTGCCCTATCCCAACGCCAATAATTTCAATTTTACCGCGCTTCTCAATCATATTAATGACATGGCGCAAATGATCGGATAAAATATCGCCATCATTGTTGCAAGTGGTTGAATCATCGACGGGCGTGCCATCGGAAATTACCATTAAAATTTTTCTTTTTTCACTTTGTTGCGCTAAACGCGAACGCGCAAAATTTGGTAGAATTTGTTGAAAAAAACTTCGATGATATTGAAAAAAATAAATTCCGCGATGCGATTTCGAGTGGTATTTTTTCACAAGATTTTATAAATTACAGCGCGGATAAAGTTAAAATTTTATATCGCTTATTACCGAAAGAAATTCAGCAAAACCTTCCTCCGGACTTTGCCCCGAAAAAGAAATCGGGGATGTTTGATTAGCGGTGACTTCGTGGATTCGCACCAACTTGCTGAGCTCTAGTATTAATTACTTTTACTCCCCCATTAGCTTCAAACTCGCAATCGTTAACTTCGTTAACTTCCTTAACTAATTTTTTCTCTAATTTTTTTATTTTTCGTTTAAACTCATCCTCGATTAGCTTTTTATACGCAGCAGCCTCAATGATTGAACTAAAAGGAACTACAGCATTAAGAGTTGATCTAGTCAACTCCTGCGAAGAGTGAGGAGCGTCTCGCGATTCACTCTTTTGAATTTTATTAATTTGTTCAGCTAATTTCGCAATTGTTTTATCATATTCACCTCTTTTATCGAATGCATCTAAAAGATCATCTGGAGTAATTCCTTTAGAATTAACTAGACTTTCAACAACCCCATCAACTTCTCTATCATTTGAATATTCAAATTGTTTAGAAAAATTTTCTTTAACATACTCTCTCATTATTTCTTTGAATATAGGATCATCTTTTCCTATAGCATCTTCTTTTTTCCGCACTGCATCTGAAGTATTTTTATTAGAATTAACTATCTCTCTTAATTGTTCAGTTAATTGCCTTTTTTCCTGGATTGAACTTAAGGGAACTAATTCCCCCTGGATTGAACTTAAGCTGGGGACTCCTCCTGGGAGGCCTTCCTCGATTGGAATTAAAAAAGGGACATTTTTGGACTCAAGTCCTTCCTTATTTTCATCTTTTTTAAAATTAGAATCCACTTTTTCTTGAAACCTTTTGATTGTTTCAATATTAGCATATTCTCTTGTTTCCAAGGGTTTATTATTTTTATCTGTTTCTGTTTCTGTTTCTGTTTCTGTTTCTGTTTCTTTTTCTTTTTCTTTTTCTTTTTCTTTTTCCTTGATTGGCACATCCCAAAAAGATGGAGCAAATATAATTCCGGGATTGTCTAAAATGCCTAGGAACTTAATTACGAACTCATCAGATGCCGGAGGCGGTTGTGCTTTAGGACTATGTACTTTTCTAACAGTTGGTTGTGAATCTGGTGTCAGCGGCTCTATTCCTTTAAAATTAACACTCCCCATCCCTGGTTTAGGCAAACCTTTTGATTTAGGTTGTTCTATTTGTGCATTATCAGTAGGCACTTCATCATTTAATTTGCTTTGAGGTCCCAATGAATCTGATTCCGAATTAATTTCTGGTTTTATTGGACTCGTCGGAGGTAAAAGCCACTCTCGATTAAAGGCCATTTTTTTATCTTCTGGTTCTTCTTTCGCATTATCATTCGGACTTCTTTTAAATCTTTGATGCATTACATCATTATCTCCTCGAGAAACGCTGGATTCCTGATGAGGTTCAACTTCTGAAAAAGCTGCATTAATTTCACCCGGAGATAGCTTAGTGGCTCCTGGAGCCTCTGCAAATGGCCCCTTCTTCGCTTTACTCTCAAAAATTCCTTCGTGTTTCCCCGTAAAAACACCTTTTATATAATGATAAAAAGGGATAAAAATATCAAGATTAAACATAGTAACTCGAAGAATCTTTAGAAGATTCAGAGCTATACTCTGAAGTGCCGAATTTTATATCTTTCATAAATATTATTTGGTTAAAAAATTTTGCATAATTGTAAATTTCCGTAAATTAATTATGAAATAAATAATTATAAAAACGGCAAACAAAATCAAGTTATATTAAAAGACCTAACTTTTACAGTACATTAATAATCTTATCAATCATAACATCGCCTAAATCCTCTAGGGCTCTAATCGTAATAGAATTTTTATAAAATTCGTCGGTGGCGTGCCCTATCCCAACGCCAATAATTTCAATTTTACCGCGCTTCTCAATCATATTAATGACATGGCGCAAATGATCGGATAAAATATCGCCATCATTGTTGCAAGTGGTTGAATCATCGACGGGCGTGCCATCGGAAATTACCATTAAAATTTTTCTTTTTTCACTTTGTTGTGCTAAACGCGAACGCGCAAACAGCAAGGCTTCACCATCAATATTTTCCTTTAAAATTCCTTCTTTCAACATTAATCCTAAATTTATTTTCGACTTTTTAAAACTTTGATTGAAGCTTTTATAAATAATATGTCGCAACTCATTCAAGCGTCCCGGATTTTTTTTACGACCCGAAGTTTCCCACAATTTTCTCACGCGCCCACCCTTCCAATCCGAAGTGGTGAAGCCGATAATTTCAGTTTTAATTGAAAATTTTTCGAGAATTTCGGCAATTATTTCGCAAGCCATCGCGCTCATCACAATAGGATTACCGCGCATCGAACCTGAATTATCAAGCAATATCGTTAAAGTCGTGTCGTGATATTCATGGGCTTTGGAATTAATCCACACATCTTCAATAAATGGTGACAAAACTAGATTTACTAATTTTTTACGATTCAAAACTCCGCCCGATGCATCAAAATCTAGGTAAGTATTTTTCTTCGATAATAATTTTCTTTTCAATTTCAAATTCATTTTTTTAGAAATTGTATTGAGTTTTGATATTTTTAAATCAAGTTGATTGCGCAAATTCTCAAGTTCAATTTTGCTAATAAATTTTTTGGGATTAACTATTTCATCAAACTGATTAGAAAAAATTGTGTAAGGATTTTTAAACTCAATTTTATTATTATCAATCGAAGGCTTGTCAATAATGGTTTCGTCAAATTTTTCATCATCAAAAATTGGCATTTCCTCTAATTTTTTTTCAACAATTTTTTCTTCGCTAGAATTATCAGAAACTTCGTTATTTTGAATTTGATTTAAATTATTTTCGACCGATTCGGCACCAAAATTTTCAGAATCTTGCGATGATTTTTTTTGCTCTTTAGGTTCTGATTTAGTAGGCTCTTGGTCAATTTCTTCATTTTCAATAATTAACTCTTCTAAAATTAATTTTAAGTTTTTGGCAAAACTTTCTTGTTGATAAATAAATTTTTCTAAATCAATTATTTTTTGTACAATTTGCGGCGCTAAATTATTTTGTAAATTTTTTATAAAATCTTGAGTTTTAGGTAAAATTTTCTTAGCAAAAAACTTGTTTAATATTAGCAAATCTAGGTTCGAAGCATCGGCATAAAAAATATCATTTTCGATTTTTGCTAAAATATTTTTAACGACTCCCAAATAATTATCGCTCGCTAAAACAACAATTCGCATTTTTTCAAAATCATCAAAGATTTTGGCAACATTAATTTTTAAATTATTTAAATTATTGATTTCAATTTTATATTTTTGATGAATTTGCGGATTGTGAAATAAGCCATAACAACTTCCCAAATCAACGCTCGGACGCATGAAAGATAAAATTTCTAAATCATCTTCAGAGTTTTTAATTAAATTAAAATTTGGGGAAAATGCTTTTAAAGAAAATATTTTGGAATGTAATTTTTCATCTTGAAAATCAACAATATTTTGATTCCACGAAAAAAAATTATTGATTAGATTTTCATCAAAATCGATTTGCAAACTAGAATTTTGCACCATGTTGCGATAAGTTGCCACAAGGTTTTCTTTGATTTTTTCAAAATTTTTTTGTGAATTTTTCAACTTAAAAATTATTTTAAATTTTTAGAAATTTCATTAAAAAGTGCCGAAGCGCTTAAATAAGAAGCCTCAACGCGACCATGAATTAACCAGTCTCCGCAGGCTCCAATTTGTAAATTATTATCGAGAAAAAATTTTACATTTTTTTCTTGTTTAGCAATATTAGCGTAGCGCCAACGATGAATATCTTGATGAATTATATTTTCGAGCGGTTGTTGAATTATTTTTGTAAATTCTGCAATAATTTGTTTTTTTACATCTTCAATGTCATTTTCCATATTGTCATCAGACCAATCATTTCTAGCTAAAATCGTATAGGAAGCTGAATTTTTTCGTTGTGGCTTTGAACTTTCAAAACTAATCCATGAAATTAGCGAATTTTTAATTAAAGCAACATCATATTGAAGATTTAACGGCTTTTCTAATCCAAGCATCAAAGCAAAACAACCGAGCATTTTAATATTTTTTGTCGCTTCAAAAAAATTACATTCTTGCGGAATTAACTCTAATAATTGAGGTGCTGGAATTGAAAAAAATAGCCAATCAAATTCACCTAAAAAATTATTTTTATCGTCAAAAATTTGCCATTTTTTTGCCTTTTTTTCAATTTTTGCAATGCGGGTTTGCAAAGATATATCAAGGTCTTGCGCCAAATCTTTACAAAATTGATTCATTTTTATAGTTGGCACAAAATGATTTTTTTCTTGTGGCCATTGGCGCTGATAAGTAATTTTATAATTATCAATTTCAGCAAAATTTCCGCACCAAGGCATTAAAATTTTTTGTTCAACAAATGGCTTTAAAAATTCTTGAAATTCTAGTTTTTTAGCAGTGAAAAATTGCGCTCCGAAATCAAAATTAAAATCATCTTTAATGCGTGAAGCCATTCTGCCACCAACTCCGCGGGCTTTCTCAAATATTTTAACTTCGCCAATATTTTTTAATTTTTGCGCCAAAACTATTCCTGAAAATCCTGCTCCGACAATGGCAATTGAAGGTTTTTTCATAATTATTTTTTCAATTCTTTTTCGATTGCGTTAATAATTTTTTCACTTTCAGGAGTTGTGCTTGAAATAAAATAATCGACCAATTTGCCATCGCGACCGATTAAATATTTGTGAAAATTCCACTTCGGGGAGGAAAGCGCCCCAAGCTTTTCTTTTGCAAAAAGATAAAATGGATGTGCCTCTTTTCCAGTGACTATTTCTTTTTGCGTAACTAAAAAATTTACACCATAATTATATTTGCAAAATCTTTGAATTTCTTCATTATTGCCCGGCTCTTGACTGCCAAAATTATTGCTTGGAACCCCGATAATCATAAGTCCGCGATCTTTATATTTTTGATATACCTTTTCTAAACCTTCATATTGCTTAGTAAATCCGCATTTCGAAGCGGTGTTGACGATTAGTAAAACTTTGTTTTTATAATCGGCTAAATTGATTTTAGTTTCATCGAAATTAACAAAAGAAAATTGATAAACATCCTCGATTTTTGAATTTTTCGCCCTAGAGCCCGTTGAAAATAATGACATCATAAATAAAGTTATTAAGATTTTTAAAATATTTTTTTTCATGTTTAAATTATTTTTTGTAAAAATTTTATCTTCCAAAAATTATAAGTTTTTCAATAAAATAAGTCGATAAATATTTTTAAAGCATTTTGTTTTTCTAAATCAGATTAACTTAAAAATACACGCTCTTAGAAAATTGACTTTTAAGGTCTGTTTTTTATTTAAAATAAAATTTCTAAATTATTTTTAATTAAAATTAAAAATACCTTGAACTAAATAAACAAACTCAGTAGTTATTGCTTTCAATTATTATTTCTGCAGATTTTATATAATAAATTTATAAAATAAAGCACAAGAAAAGTCTTAGAGCCGAAAGAAGATAAGACAAAATTAGTTTAACAATATAATTAATTTTGATAAATAATTTAAAACTGAAAATTATGATAAGAGATATTAAAAATCCTGGGGATAAAGATGGCATTAACGCTCTTCACTATGCCGCTGATGAGGGCAACCCTGTAGCAATCGAAAAACTAGTACTTGCGGGGTGGAACTTTGATGCTCAGTCTAACATTGGCAATACCCCTCTTCACTATGCCGCGCTCAAAGGCAATAATAAAGCAGTTGAAACTCTACTTCGATTAGGAGCGAATCCTATTATACCCGATAATAATGGTCGAATCCCTCTTCATATGGCCGCTCAGGAAGGCAAAACTGAAGTTATAGAAGCTCTGTTAATAAAAGAAGAATCGCCTGAATTAGTTGATAAAGTTGATACAAAAAATAAATATACCGCTCTTCATATGGCCGCTATGAATGGCCACAGTACTGTAGTTGCTTATCTGTTAATTTCGGGAGCAAATATTAATGCAAAAGACAACCATGGCAACACCGCTCTTCATCTGGCTGTTATTTGCGATTGCCTTGGCGTCCTCGAAACTCTGGTAGAATTAGGAGCAGATATTAATTTACAAAATACACTATATGGCGACACCCCCCTTCATATTGCACTCCATAAAGATAATAGAGAAATAATCCGAGCTTTAAATAATGCAGATGCAGATGATAAAATAAAAAATAAAAACGGTGCAACCCCCGCCATTATGATGGAACATAAAATTTCAAAAATAAATCTAATCAAAGAAATCAAAGATAGCTTACCAGCTAGCGAATCAAAAAGAAGACTTGATGACTATCCAGGAAAAGATGATTCTCAAGACAAAAACCCTAGAGCAGCTCAATTGAGTGGAGCATTCGGGCCTTACCGAAGAAGTTAAGCTAAATAATAAACTAAAAAGCACAAATAATTGATAAAGTTATTTTTAGCCAAAAATTTTTTTAATAATTAAAATAATTTTGGATAAAATTCATAAACTCCATCAATTTAATCTTTAAAATAAATCCAAATTTAGCATAATTTTATGGACTTTATATCTCTAAGTTTTTTTTAAAAATTTGAAATAACTTAATGCCGGATTTATAATGCCAAGTCTAGTTAAATTGACATCGAAATTAAAATGGCTAAATTTATTTTAAAATCATAAAATCTAAAAAATATCAATTTTCCCTCGATGAAACTATTTTTAATTTTATAAATATGAAGTTTTCTCTAAGCTATCTCAAAGATAAATGGCAACTACTACTCTCTATTGTTTCCGTCGCTTCTTTAGTAATTCATTATTTTATAAAATTTGCGCTTGAAATTGATGAAAATTATAGTCTTTTTTTTGTTTTAATTTTTGGCGGAATTCCACTTTTAATTCAAATATTTCTTAAAATTATAAAAGGCAATTTGGGCGCTGATTTAATTGCCTTCATGGCGCTAATTTTGGCAATTTATTTGCACGAAAATGTCGCGGGAGTTTTAATTATTTTGATGCTCGCCAGTTCGCAAGCGCTTGAAGAATTCGCCTCGCATCGCGCGTCTTTTGTTTTAGAAGCCCTAGCTCAAAGAATGCCAACAATTGCTCACTTAAAATCTGAAAATAATTTTTTTGATACCGAAATTGCTAAAATTAAAATCAATGATTTAATCGCCATTTTTCCTCACGAAATTTGCCCAATTGATGGCGAAGTGGTTGAAGGCAGAGGCTCGATGGATGAATCATATTTAACGGGTGAGCCTTATCGAATTTCCAAAACTATTGGCTCCAAAGTTTTATCGGGCGCCATTAACGGCGAATCTTTATTCGTTATTAAAACCGAAAAATTACCCGCCGATTCACGCTATGGAAAAATCATGGAAGTCATGAAGCAAGCCAAGGAACAAAGGCCTGAAATTCGTAAACTTGCCGACAAAATTGGAGCAATTTTTGCGCCAATAACCATAATTATCGCCTTAACTTCTTATTATTTCACTCACGATTTAACTAATTTTCTAGCGGTTTTAACAATCGCAACACCCTGCCCGCTGTTGATTGCGGTCCCAATTGCGATTATTAGCGCTATTTCGATTTCGGCGCGTCAAGGCATTATAATCAAGGATGCGCGCATTTTGGAAAAATTATCAATTTGCACGACGGCGATTTTTGACAAAACCGGAACTTTAACTTTTGGCGAACCAAATATTTCTGAAATTATCGCTCTTGATGAATTTTCTGCAGATGAAATTTTACAAAAAACTGCTAGCCTCGAACGCTACTCTCGCCATCCTTTGGCCGGTTCAATTTTAAAAGAAGCGCAAAAGCGCAATTTAATTTTACTCGACGCTCAAAATATTTCAGAAAAACCCGGCTATGGCATGATTGGCAATATCGGCGAACAAGAAATAATCATCACCAGCCGTAAAAAAATTCATGAATTTCAGCCCTCAAAAATTCCCTTGCCTGAGTTATCCGATGGCATGGAATGCGTTATCATTATTAATAAAAAAGTGGCGGGAATCCTTCATTTTCGTGATTTGGAGCGACCAGAAAGTAAATCATTTATTAGCCACTTAGCTCCTAATCATAATTTTAAAAAAATTATTTTATTGTCGGGCGATAGTGCCAGCGAAGTTAATTATCTCGCTAAAAAACTTGGCATTAATAATTTTTTTAGCTCACAAAGTCCCGAGCAAAAACTTGAAATTGTTAAAAAAGAAAATCAAAATGCACCAACTTTATTCATGGGCGACGGCATTAATGATGCGCCAGCATTGATGTTGGCATCGGTTGGCATCGCTTTTGGGCAAGGCAATAATATTACTTCAGAATCTTCGGGGGCGGTAATTTTGGAAAGTAATTTGCTCAAAGTCGACGAACTAATTCATATTAGCATTTTTACGCGTAAAATAATTTTACAAAGCGCGATTGGTGGTATGGTTTTTAGTGTCGCAGGAATGATTCTCGCCGGCTTTGGCTTAATTTCACCTTCCGAAGGCGCGATTGCCCAACAAATTATCGATGTCGTTGCGATTATTAATGCTTTGCGCCTAACTCTTACAAAAAATGTGGTTTCGGATATTAAGTAAATAAATTATGCTATTTTTAATCACCACCATTTGACTTTTTCAAAGCAAAAAATATTATTTATAAAATATTTTTGCATTCAAAATTTTTATTACAAAACTTCATGCCAAAGCGTACAGATCTGAAATCTATTTTAATTATTGGGGCGGGACCAATCGTGATTGGCCAGGCATGTGAATTCGACTATTCCGGCACTCAAGCTTGCAAAGCACTTCGCGAAGAAGGTTATAAAGTGATTTTGGTTAATTCCAATCCGGCAACAATCATGACCGATCCAAATGTTGCTGATCGAACTTATATCGAGCCAATAACTCCAGAAATTGTTGAAGAAATTATTCGCAAAGAGCGTCCCGATGCAATTTTACCAACGGTTGGTGGACAAACAGCTTTAAATTGCGCCATTGCTTTGGCAAAAAATGGTGTCCTTGAAAAATATAATGTTGAGTTAATCGGCGCTTCGATTGAAGCGATTAAAAAAGCCGAAGATCGGGCTTTATTCCAAAAAGCCATGGAAAAAATTGGTTTAGAAACTCCTAAAAATTCTATTGTACATAATTTAGAAGAAGCCAAATTAGCTTTGCAAAAAGTTGGCTTGCCGGCGATTATTCGCCCTTCTTTTACCATGGGTGGCGCCGGTGGTGGCGTTGCTTACACCGAAGAAGAATATTTACAAATTGTCGCTTATGGCTTAACAATTTCACCAACGCATGAAGTGTTAATTGATGAATCAATCATCGGTTGGAAAGAATATGAAATGGAAGTAGTGCGCGATAAAAATGATAATACCATCATTATTTGTTCGATTGAGAATGTTGATCCAATGGGAATTCATACCGGAGATTCAATCACCGTGGCGCCAGCTTTAACTCTTACCGACAAAGAATATCAGAATATGCGTAACGCTTCAATCGCGGTCTTGCGTGAAATTGGCGTTGAAACTGGAGGCTCGAATGTGCAATTCGCCGTTAATCCAAAAAATGGCAAGATGACAATTATCGAAATGAATCCACGCGTTTCACGCTCATCAGCTCTCGCTTCAAAAGCCACAGGCTTTCCAATCGCCAAAGTTGCTGCCAAATTAGCAGTCGGATTTACTCTCGATGAAATTAAAAATGACATTACGGGAGGAATTACACCCGCCTCATTCGAACCCACCATCGATTATGTTATAACCAAAATCCCTAAATTTACATTCGAGAAATTCAAAGGTAGCGACAATGTTTTATCAAGCTCAATGAAATCAGTTGGCGAAGTTATGGGGATTGGACGCTCTTTCATCGAAAGTTTCCAAAAAGCTTTGCGTTCTTTGGAAGGAAATTTAAGTGGCCTCGAAGAAGTAAAAATCTTAATCGAAGATGATGAACAACGCCGAAAAGTAATTCGTCAAAAATTAAAAATCGCCTCTCCAAATAGAATTTTATTAATCGCACAAGCTTTGCGCGAAGGAATATCGGCTCAAGAAATCAACGAAATCTGCAGTTACGATCCATGGTTTATAGAGCAAATCGAATCGGCAATCATTGTTGAAAATAAAATTAAAAAAGACGGCTTACCAAACAATTACGAAGATTTTTTAAATCTAAAAAGAATGGGATTTTCTGATAAAAGATTAGCAAAATTATCTGGAATTACTGAGAAAGAGGCCAGAGAAATAAGGCGCAGACTCAATATCCATCCAATTTATAAAAGAGTCGATTCTTGCTCCGCAGAATTCGACTCAATCACTCCTTATATGTATTCAACTTACGAGTAAAAATGAAATATTTATCTTATAAAAATCTACATAACAAAAATGAATTATTTGTCGAAAATGTGGCAATTTCTGAAATTGCTAAACAAGTCGGAACACCTTTTTATTGCTATTCGCGCTTAACTTTATTCGAAAATTATCAAAATTTTGTCGATGCTTTTGCAGGCAATAAAATTTCTGATTACAAAATTTGTTATGCCATAAAAGCAAATTATAATTTTCATTTAGTAAAAATTTTAGCTGATCTTGGAGCCGGAATTGACGCGGTTTCAGCCGGTGAAATTCATCGAGCAATTAAAGCCGGAATCAATCCTAAAAAAATTGTTTTTGCGGGAGTTGGCAAAACTCGTGAAGATTTAACTTTCGCTTTGCAAAATGGCATTGAAGAATTCTCGGTTGAATCTGCTGAGGAAATGTTTTTGCTAAATGAAGTCGCCTCAAATTTGCATAAAATTGCCAAGTTTTCTTTGCGCGTAAATCCCGATGTTGACGCTAAAACTCATCACAAAATTTCCACCGGACGCAAAGGCGATAAATTCGGAGTTGATATTGATTTAGTTGAAGAAATTTACGCTTTAGCTTCAAAACTTCCCGCCTTAGAAATTTACGGAATATCGATGCATATTGGTTCGCAAATTACCAATCTCGAGCCTTTTAAAATAGCCTTCAACAGGCTTCGTAAAATTTGTCAAAATTTAATTAAAAAAGGTTTTAAAATAAAAAATTTAGATTTTGGTGGTGGCGTTGGAATCAACTACCAGAACGATAAAACCATTAATATTTATGAATATATCGAGTTAATTAAAGAAACAATTCAAGATTTAGATGTTAAAGTTACGATCGCTCCCGGGCGCGCCATAGTTGGAAATATTGGGCTTTTAATAACTAAAGCAATTTATTTAAAAGAAACTCCGCGCAAAAATTTTGTTATAATCGATGGCGCCATTAACGATTTAATGCGCCCCGGCCTTTATGATTCATATCACGAAGTTTTACCAGTTGAAAAAAAAGCTGGATTCAAAGCTATCTTTGATTTTGCTGGACCAGTTTGCGAAACAACCGATATTTTAGCAAAAAATCGCGAAGTTTTTATTCCAAAACCCAATGATTTATTTGCCTTTTGTAGCGCTGGTGCGTATGGCTCTTCAATGTCGAATGAATATAATTGTCGTCCTTTGGTACCAGAAGTTTTGGTTGATGATAATAACTTCAGAATTATTCGTCGTCGCCCAACTTTTGATGACATGCTTCATCTTGAAATTTTATAATATTTATGAACAAAAAAATTTTAATTGCCAAGATTATTTCGGCTCGAGGAATTAAGGGCGAAGTCAAGATTATGTATTTCGGCGACGATGTTAAAAATCTTGAAAAATACCCAATTTTTGATACAAAAAATAATCAAATCGATATCAAATTAATCAATAAAACTGCCATTGGTTTTAATTCTTCGGGAGATAAAATCGTCGCTACTAAAATTGCCGGAGTTGATGATCGCAATAAAGCTGAATTACTTAGAGGCGTCGAACTCTTTACCGATCGTGAAAATTTTTCCAAAACTAAAAAAAATGAATTTTATATTACCGATTTAATTGGCTTAAATGTTTTTAATTTACAAAAACAAGAAATTGGCAAAATTATTAATGTTTTTAGCCGAGGCTCTTCAACTGCAATTGAGATTGAATTTCTAGATAATTTTATCCCCGCTGGCTTCCAAAAAATTGACAATTTTCCTTTTAAAAATGATTTCTTTCCATCGGTTGATATCGAGTCTAGAGTTGTTGTTTTTGAATCACCAGAATTGGTTTAATTTTTTAGAAGCTATAAATCAAACTCAAGGGGATAAACAATGATTGTACTTTCAGACTTGATCTTAAAAAATATTCAATTGCAATTGCCTCGATAGAAAGGCAAATCCCATTTTTATTAATAAATAGCTTTAATTAAAATTTATTGATTTTTGAACCAATTCTTAATCTAAGCGCATTAAGTTTAATAAAGCCCTGAGCATCTTTTTGATCGTAAACCGAATCTTCTTCGAAAGTAACATGAGCCATTGAATACAAGCTTCTTGGAGACTCGCGACCCATCACATAAACATTACCTTTATATAATTTTAAACGAACTTTACCCTCAACTCTTTCTTGACTTTTATCGATTAAAGCCTGAAGCATTAATCGCTCCGGAGCAAACCAAAAACCATTATAAATTAAACTCGCATATTTTGGCATCAATTCATCTTTCAAATGCGAAGCTTCACGATCAAGCGTTATTGATTCGATGGCGCGGTGCGCAACCAATAAAATAGTGCCTCCCGGCGTTTCATAAACCCCACGAGATTTCATGCCAACGAAGCGATTTTCAACTAAATCTAAACGACCAACGCCATTTTTTCCGCCAAGTTCATTGAGTTTGGTAAGGATTTGTGCCGGCGACATTTTTATCCCATCAATGGCGATTGGATCGCCTTTGGAAAATTCAATTTCAACAATTGTTGATTGATTAGGAGCATCTTCTGGGCTAACGGTGCGTTGATAAACATATTCAGGAGCGGGTTGCGACGGATCTTCCAAAACTTTACCCTCGCTTGAAGTGTGAAGCAAGTTAGCATCAACCGAATATGGCGCTTCGCCTTTTTTATCTTTAGCGACAGGAATTTGGTTTTTTTCAGCGTAATCGATGAGCTTAGTGCGAGAATTTAAATCCCACTCGCGCCAAGGCGCGATGATTTTTATATCAGGTTTATTAGCGTAATAACTAAGTTCAAAACGCACTTGATCATTACCCTTGCCAGTTGCGCCATGAGCGACGGCATCGGCCCCAACCATTTCGGCAATTTCAATTTGTCTTTTAGCGATTAGCGGGCGCGCGATAGAAGTTCCAAGCAAATAAACTCCTTCGTATAAAGCATTGGCACGAAACATTGGAAACACATAATTGCCAACGAATTCTTCGCGCAAATCTTCGATAAAAATTTCTTTAACTCCAAGCATTTCAGCTTTTTTGCGAGCAGGTTCAAGCTCTTCACCCTGCCCTAAATCAGCGGTGAAAGTCACAACTTCGCAACCATAATTTTCTTGTAACCATTTTAAAATAACTGAAGTATCGAGGCCACCAGAGTAGGCTAAAACAACTTTTTTGATTTTATTTTTTGACATAAATTTATTTTATTTTTATTTTTGTCAAAGAAAAATATTAGAATTTAATTAAAAATACAAGCTTTTGTCAGAAATTTTTTCGAGGAAATTATGAACTTCATGAGAATCTTTTTTAAAAGAAGTAAAAATTGTTGCCATTGTTAGTGGCGCATTGAAAACAATATTGTTAGCGATGTAAATATTATGAATAATTTTTAAATCAAAATCATCTAAAATTTCTGTTGGATTTTGGTTTAAAAAGTTTGTTAAATGGCCTTCGCTAAACCTAGTAAAAATGCTTTCATCTTTACAATATCGCATCTCATTGGCTAAATTTGAACTATAAATTTCTAAAATTTTATTCAAATCATAATGTCCGTAATCAAGGTCAAGATCTTGATTAAAAATTGATTTTGCAATGTTTTTTCCGACTTCAAAAATATAAAAATCTAAAAATGCCATAGTAATTTTTTGACGATTTTTTAGAGATAATTTTTGCATTTTTTTATCATCATGAAAAATTTTTGATAATTTTATAATCTCTTCAATTGCAGGGCGTTTTATACCTATGAGCATTTGCCAAGCATAGTTAATATCAACCATTTTTAAGGCAATTATTTGATTTCTAACAAAGTCGCGAAACAAATTGTTATGCAAATAAAGTTCCAATAAAATTTTTGAATTATATTTTTTAATAATTTTATTGAAAGCCTCTTGCAAGCCCAGAAACATTAGGGCAAAAGTGCCGGAGTGAGCGATGGTTCGATCCAAAGTTATCGCTCTAGTTTCAAAAATATTAAATGTCGAAATATTTTCAATTAAATCACAATATTTAACTGGCGCTTTGATATTTTGTTGTTTTGTACCGCGTTTTAATGGACGCGAACTAAGGTTGCCGAGCATTACTCCGAGGCGGTTTGAGTTAAAAAATAATTCATTCAAATATTGATTTGAAAAATATTTTTTTTGATATGAATTAATCGCTTCATCACTAAATTCTTGGCGAATTTTATAATATTTTGAATTATCAGTTTTTGTTTTTTTAAATAAAGAAGAAACCTTCAGCGAAGCACACAAATTATGCAACGCGAAATTTTCAATGGTATTTTGCGCAATACTTAACGAGCCGAATAAAATTTGTTGTTGCTGTCCTTGAATCGTTGTAATTGGATGCTCAAGACACAAATTTTTTACCTTCATCTCCTTGGCAATTTGTAAAATTGAGTTAGCATGTTGATTAGCAATTTCATCAAAACGACCACCGCCTCTTTGAAGAGAATAACCGCCACCATTAAAAACATAAACTTCTAAATCTAAATTATATTTTTCGAGGGCAATTTTTTTAAGCATTAAAATTTCTCCAGCACATCTATCTTGGTAATAATCAACCGCAACTCCGCCTACTCTAGCACTATCGCTTTTAGCAACCATGGCGATTATTTTTTTAGCTCTTTTTAAATATTTTTGATAAATTTTATCGGCAATTAATTGTTGCTGAATTGCAAAAATATTTTTTAAATCTTCAACTGATTCAGATAAAGTTACGATATCAATTATATGATTTTTTATTTGAAAATTTTTGGTAATTTTTAGCAAAAATAAAACCATCAAAACTTGACTAACATTCTTATGATTTGAAATTATAAACTTATCGATAAAGAATGGATTTTTATTTACAACCAAGAGCCTTTTAATAATTTCATTATTGTTAGTTTTTAGTAATAAAAACTTATAAATTTTATCAATCAAAATTTCATTTTCTAAAAATTCATGCAGGATTTTAATTTTATTCACCTCATCTTTTGCGAAAAAATTTACTCCAAAATCTTGTAAAATTTCCGCCCCCGCATTTTCAATATCTTTCGCATCATGCCTCAAATCAATTTTCGATTCTAACTTAAGTTTTTTAATTCTTTCGATGCCGATTTCTAGAATTTCTGCAGTTGTATTTGGGTTGCCATCGCCATCTCCACCATGGCTCCATAATGCAATTTCACAAATTTTCTTGGGTAAAAATATTTGATTTTTATATGGTGAATTTTTGATTTCTAATTTTAGTTTTTTATGCAATTGTTGATTGGCAATTTTAATATTTTTTAACGCCAATTCGCTTTCAATCATCTCATCTAAACATGATTTTTTTTGACTAGTTATCGAACACTTCAAAATTTTTTGTAAATTATCTTGAAGTTTTTTAAAGTTAAGAGTTTTTTTGTTAGAAATTATCTCATCAAATTCATATCCAAGAACTGAATATTCTAAGCTTGTTGGGTTTGTCGGGTGTGCAGTTAAACTAAAAAAGGCTTTAAAATTTTTCGTTAGAAAATTTTGTAAAATTTCTGGTTTTATTTTATTTTCAAAAGCTTTTTTGAGTAATTCGCTAAATGAAAATTGCTCATCTTTTGCTTCAATTTTATAGCAAGAAATTATATCATTGAGAGCTGATTTTCTAGCTCTTCGCAACACTTCTTGTAATTTCGATTCTAGCTCGAGAATTTGTAAAAATAACTTTTTATCTTCTTTGATTTCATTATAAAATTTATCAACTTCCAAATCTTTTTGCTTAGAATCAATCTTTTTTTTAATCCTTTGTAATTCTAAAAATTTTAATTTGACTTCTTTATCAAATTCATTTAAATCGACCAATGAATATATAAAGTCTAATTTAATTGATTCTTGAATTTGCGTTAAATATTGATATTTTTTTGAATTTTTCTCTAAATATTTAATGTTATTTAGCCTCTTGACCATAGAATTAATTGACTTTATAAATAATGTTCTCATAAAACCTAATTATCAATCATCAAAATGCAATTAAAAACATTATTATCTAAGATAGATATCGCAAAATATTGTAAAAACGCACAACAACGATTTGATTTTAATTCAACAAATTTTATCGATGATGTCTTTGAAAAAATTCAAAAAGATCATCATATTGCGCTGGTTTTTGACGAAAAAAATCAAGAAATTATCGGATTAATTGTTTGCAAAATTAATCATGATTTTTTTTCAAATAAACTTTGCGAGATCATTGATTTTTATGTGTCTGAAGGCAATAATGAAATTGCAATTATGCAACTTTTAAGCGATTGGTTAAATAATATTTGTTGCCAATTTTTATGTAAAAAAATAATTTTTACTTCTCTTACAAAAAATAAAGTTGAACATAAATTATTTTTATCAGAAAAATTCATTTTAGAAAAATTTACATTCACTAAAGAAATTTAAATTATAGCTTATATAATGCCAAAAAAATCTCGCTCAAAAATAAATTATTACTTGCATAAATATTTTCTAATCCCCCTTAAAATATTTCATAAAGCATTGCTAGACACTATTCGCCATGACGGCATTGAACATTCTGGCTATTTGGCTTTCTTGAGTATTTTATCATTTTTTCCATCACTAATTTTCTTAATTGCGGTGATTGGAATTTTTGGAGAATCACAAATTGGTACCGATTTTTTACATGAATTAATTTCCAGTTTACCAAATGAAATGTCGCGCGGACTTACTCCTAGAATCAACGAAATAATTTCTGGTCCAAGCGATGGTTATTTAACAATTGCGATTATTGGCGTAATTTGGACGGCATCATCTTCGGTTGAAGGTTGTCGCACAATTCTAAATCGCGCCTACCGCGTAGCCCTCCCGCCACCATATATCTTGCGCAGATTAGTAAGTATTTTTGAATTTTTTATAATAATTTTCGTGATACTTAGTGGTATTTTAATATTCGTTATTGTGCCCGTTATTTTAAAATATTTTGAAAAACAATTTTCAATAAAACTCGCCATTGATTATGACTTTTTTTACCTGCGTCAAGTAGCAATTTTTGTGATTCTAGCCATCTCAACTTCACTTCTTTATTACGCCCTTCCCAATGTTAAACAAAAATTTTCGCAAACTCTTCCAGGGTCAATTTTGGCGGTAATTTTATGGATCACTTTAGTAAATTTTTTCTCGCTTTATTTAGAAAATTTTAATCAAATGAATTTTGTTTACGGCTCAATCGCTGGAATCATAGTTTCGTTAATGTTCTTTTATTTAATCAGTTTAGTTTTTATATTTGGCGCTGAATTTAATTATAATTTTCATCGCGTTTATCAAATTTTCTTGAAACCTAAAAAAACTATTTCGTGAAACTTCCAAGTTGGCCCGACCCAAATTATTTTCATCACATAAATCTTGGTTTAGAACGAATTTTTGAGCTACTAAAAAGGCTCGATAATCCACATTTAAAAATGCCTCCGACGATTCATGTTGCTGGCACCAACGGCAAAGGTTCAACTTTAGCTTTTTTAAAAAATATTTTTCAAGAAGCCGGATATAAAGTTCATCGCTACACCTCGCCTCACTTAGTTGAATTTAATGAAAGAATTGAAATTTGTGGGACAAAAATTGATGATGTTTTTTTAAATGAAGTTTTAGAAAAATGTCGCGACGCTTGTGAAATAAGCCCTAAAATCGACATAACTTTTTTTGAAGCAACGACCGCCTGCGCTTTTTTGGCTTTTAGCCAAATCGAAGCCGACATTTTATTGTTAGAGACGGGAATGGGCGGAGAGTTTGACGCCACCAATGTTTTGCAAAAAGTTTTATGCTCACTCATCACTACAATTTCAATCGATCATCAAGAATTTTTAGGAAAAACTATCGAAAAAATCGCCGAAGCCAAAGCCGGAATTATTAAAGAAAATTGCCCCATAATTTGCGTTAATCAAAATCCGCAAATCCTTGATTTAATTCAATCGAAAGCTTTAAAACTCAAGGCAGAATTTATTAATTCCAAAGTTTTTTTTGAGTCTTTAAATTTCAATTTTAGCGCCATAAAAATTCCACTAAATGGTTCTCATCAAATTGAAAATGCACAACTTGCGATTAGTTGCGTGAAGCATCAAAATCTTTTTAAAATTAGCGATGAAAATATAAAAAATGGCATTGAAAAGACTCGCTGGCAAGCCCGTTTAGAAAAAATTGAAGATGGAATTTTTGCTCAAAAACTTTCAAAAACTTTTCAACTTTATCTTGACGGAAGCCATAATTCTCAAGGCGCTACGACAATTTCTGAATTTTTAAAAAATTTTCCTCATCACCAAAAAATTATAATTTTTCAAATGCTTAAAGATAAAAATTGTGAAGAATTTTTAAAAATTATTGGCACTGATATTGATAAATTATTAATTTGTAAAATCGCTTCTGATTCAAGATTTCGAACCGCACAAAATATTTTAGAAATTGCACAAAATTTAGAAATTAACTCAACAATAATTGAAAATTTTTCAGAAGGTTTTGAAAAAATCGAAGAAGAATTTACTTCGCAACAAAGCTTGATTTTGATATGTGGATCACTCTATTTCGCTTCCGAATTTTTAATGCAAAATCACTAAGAAAATCAATCGCTTCGTAAAATAAATAAATTGACTTGGAGTCGTCTTCGAAATCAAAATGAAATTTTGATTGAGAAAAGCGACGAAGCGAAAGTGACGCTGGTCCCAGTCGCGAATCTTTTTTGAAAAAAAAATGAAGGTTATTTGCGTAAAAAAATAGCCTAAACGGCTATTTTTAGCAAATAACGGGATCAGGAACGAAGTGACGCAATCCCAGTCGCGAATCTTTTTTGAAAAAAAAGATGAAGCGTTTACCCACAAACAAAACTCTAAAAAAACCTTCGGGATCTAGCTCCCCCCTTGAGGGCTCTTCGCGTTTAAAAAATAGCCTAAACGGCTATTTTTAGGTTCTTCGCGTATAAAAAATAGCCTAAACGGCTATTTTAAGCGAAGAACGGGATCAGGAACGAAGTGACGCAATCCCTGACGCGAGTCGTCTTCGAAATCAAAATGAAATTTTGATTGAGAAAAGCGACGAAGCGAAAGTGACGCTGGTCCCAGTCGCGGATCTTTTTTGAAAAAAAAATGAAGCGTTGAGCAAAATTCAATTGCATCATTTAATAGTTGGCGTGTTATTGCACCAACTTTTTTTCTTCTCACCATTATAAACTCTTGCCAGTCCTTTATTCACAAGCTCTTGACCTAAATCACTTTCGTTAATCATAACTTTTGCAACAATTCTGCCACCATATTTATCCCATTTAATTTCCGAAAAAGTAATTTTTTGACGATTTTTTTGAGCTTTTTCGATGGAATTTTTAGTATAATTTGAAGCTTTTTGCGCTAAAATATTTTCTTTTTCACATTTGGCGCGTGGGGCTTTTTCAGGAGTATCAATTCCCTTCATTCTGACAAAAAGCTTTAACTCTTCTGGCAAAAATTGATTGGCAATCTCTAAAGTATCGCCATCAACAATTCTAATGACTTTCCAGTTGTAAACATTAACTTCTTTAGGCTCGTCAGAGGCTGAGGCTCTAGAGCAAATTATCAAACAAAAGAGAAAAGTGAAAGAAACTAATTTCATGGAATTAATTTAACAAAATTATCCAAAATTTGAATAAAAATGTAAGATAAGAAATAAGTCGATTGCAACTAAAATATTTCGAGAATTTAGTTCGGTAATTGATTCTTGGAGAAATAATTTTCTAAAAAAAACTTTCGAGGTGCCACCATTTTGAATTTTCAATTTTTCTTTTTCTTCTTTAGTTAATTTTGGACGCTTGGGCGCGCATTTTATGGTTGCGTAAATGTGCCAAACAAAATAAATTATGAAAAAAACTGATAGGGGATATACAAAAAAACTTTGGTTAAATTTTCTTACCACCTTATCAAAAATAAAGTATGCTAAGAAGAAAGCTATGGCGCCCCAATACCAAGTAATGACCGAAAAGCTTTCTAAGCCTTTAGTTGATTTTATAAATGATGTCTTGACTTTATTTAAAGAATTTTCCATAAAAATTTTTAATGTAAATAAACTATATTTCAATCATAGTTTTTTAAATTTTTAATTAAAACCAAAATTATCAATGGTTATTTCTTTTAAATTAATTGTTATTTTTTTGAACAGCTTTTTTTGCCCCTTCCCAAGGCATTTCGAAATCAAA
>Ga0209443_1000431_pt1 | contig 28208 bp, 25 predicted proteins | sample LauGreBMM110DCMD_2_FD_187571 | JGI IMG/M metagenome (GOLD analysis project Ga0209443, IMG submission 187571) | Freshwater lake microbial communities from Lake Michigan, USA - Su13.BD.MM110.DCMD (SPAdes) (version 2) | ecosystem: Environmental > Aquatic > Freshwater > Lake | place: Lake Michigan... | reverse complement strand
GGTCGTCGACCAGCAGGCGCCGCCGCCTGCCAAGCGCCAAGGTGTCTCCTCGCGCCCTTCCAAGTCCGACTCGCCGAAACAGAGCACAACTCCGTAAAACCTGTCCGCCACTTCTGATCGCACCCGCGGCCACGGCGCGAGTTGCCGCCCGGCTCCCGGTAGTTCATTTTCCGCCCATGCGACCCCTGCCCCTTCTTCGCCTCTTCGCGTCTTCGCTGTTCCTCATCGGCACCGCGCTGGCCGAGGACGGCTTCACCCCGCTTTTCAACGGCCGCGACCTCGCCGGCTGGGTGAACATCAACTGCGCGCCGGAGACCTTCGTCGCCACCAACGGCATCGTCTATTGCACCGGTTTCCCCACGGGTATCCTGCGCACGGAACGCATGTACCAGAACTTCGTGCTGGAGGCCGAATGGAGGCATCTCAAGCCCAAGGGCAACTCCGGCATCTACGTGTGGGCGGACCCGATCCCGGCGGTCGGGCAACCCTTCGTGCGCGCGGTCGAGGTGCAGGTGCTCGACGGATTGGAAGGCGAAGGGTTCACGTCGGACGGCGACATCTTCCCGATCCACGGGGCGAAGATGGTCCCGGAGAACAACCGGAAGGGCGGCGACCGCGCGTTCCCGACCGAGAAGCGGATGAAACCTTCGCCCGAGTGGAACCACTACCGCATCGAGTGCATCGACGGCGACATCTCGCTCGCGGTGAACGGCAAGGTCGTGACCCGCGGCCATCGCGCCACGCCGCGCAAGGGCTACATCGGCCTGGAATCGGAAGGCTCGCCCGCGGAGTTCCGAAACGTGCGGGTCAAGGAGCTGCCGGCCGCCGCGTCGCTCGCGCCCGAGGACATCGCGGTCCCGCCCGAGGGCTTCCGTCCGCTCTACTCCGGGGTGGACCTGCGCGGCTGGACGGTCGCCGGCGGCGCCTCGGCACCGTGGAAGCCGGAGGATTGGCAATTGACGAGCGTCGCGAAGGGCGGAGCGCCGATGGTCTCGGGCAGCGAGTTCGGCGACGGCGAGCTGCTCTTCGACTGGCGCTGGGCCGACGCGAAGCAGCCGGGCGATTGGATGAAGTTGATCCAGTTCCGTCGCCTCGATCTGCCGGCGCTTCTCGCCCGCGCTTCCGCCGCCAAGCCCGCCGAAGCGTCCGCGGGGAAGTGGAACCGCGTCCGCATCACCCTCCGCGGCAACCGCGCCTCGGTGACGCTCAACGGGCGTCCTTGGGTCACCGATGCCGCGATCGCCGACGTCCCGGCGCGCGGCGTCATCGAGATCCGCGCCGCAACGGTGCCGGCGCAGTTGGCGAACCTGCTCTTCAAGCCGCTCGATTGAGTCGAGGAGGAAAGGGAGCGGACCCGGCGACGAAGCCCGTCGCAGCGTCCGCGCTCCTCCGCCCGGTCGGCCGGATTTCCGGCGCTCTTGGAGAGCGATGGAACGATGCCGGCCGGATCCGTGCCCGGATTGTCACTGGCGTAAGCGCCGGGACCACGGCATCCCATCAAGGGCGTCCGGCCGGAAAAGCCGGTCCTGCTCCCGCCGGCCCCTCGGATATCCTCAAGCACCGATCCCATGAACCGCATCGTGTCCGCTCCCATGTCGTCCCGCACCTCCGGCGGCCCGCGCGGCCGCAGGTCGGCCTTCACGCTGATCGAGCTGCTGGTGGTGATCGCCATCATCGCCATCCTGGCGGGCATGCTGTTGCCGGCCTTGGGCAAGGCGAAGACCAAGGCCCAGGGGATCGCCTGCTTGAACAACGGGCGGCAGATGACCCTCGCATGGAGGCTCTACGTCGACGAGAACCAGGACCGCGTGCCCCAGTCGTTCGGACCGAAAGCGTGGGTGCAGGGAGACCTCGATTTCAACCCGGGGAACGCGAGCAACTGGAACATCAACCGCAACCTGACCAACAGCCTGCTCTGGTCGTACTGCGGCAAGAGCGCCGCCATCTGGAAATGCCCGGCGGACCGCAGCACCGTGACCGTCAATGGCGTGACCTACCCGCGGGTGCGGAGCATCGCGATGAACGCGTGGTTCGATAGCACCGACGTGTCCGGTTTCGGGCCCGGGTTCCGCGTGTACAAGAAGATGAGCGACCTCATCGAACCCGGCCCTTCGGGCACGTGGCTCTTCCTCGACGAGCGCGAGGACAGCATCAACGACGGCGAGTTCGTCGTGGGCATGAGCGGCTATCCGGACAAGCCGACCCAGTGGACGATCGTCGATTTCCCGGCGAGCTACCACAACCGGGCCGGCGGCTTCTCCTTCGCCGACGGCCATTCCGAGGTCAAGAAGTGGACCGATGCGCGCACCTTTCCCGTGCTCAAGAAAGGACAGGGGCTTTCGCTGAACGTCCCTTCCGCGCGGAACCAGGACGTGTTGTGGATGATGGAACGCTCGACGCGCCGGGCGCAGTGACCGGACCCGCGGCGACGCATCGCCGTCACCGTCCCGGCACGCCGACTTCGCCGGCTTGTGGTCCCGCCGCCAAGCATCCGTAACCCGGTGCCGGCAGGGTCAACGGGTGCGTTCCAACGACTGGAGGCTGAGCCTCAACCTTGCCCTGATCCTCGTCCCGACGGTCTTCGTCGTCTGGGGCGAAGCGGAGGCCCAAGAATCCCGCGCAGCGTCCGTCCCGCGCCGCACGGCGACCGCTCCGGGCAAGCCCTCCGCCGCTGTCCAGTGGACGCCCGTTTTGCCGCCGGTTGCTGACGGCGTGACGGAGCTTTCGTTCGGCAAGTTGCTGGTGACGCCCATCGGCCCGGCGGGCCTCGAGCTCTCGGCCGATACCAAGAAGGTGGTGGGCAAGCCGGTCCGCATCGTCGGCCATATGGTGCGGCAGATGCAGCCGATCCCGTGGACCTTCCTCCTTTCCCCGGTCCCCCAGTCGCTGCACGAGCGGGAATACTTCCTCTGCGACGCGCTGCCGGCCAGCGCGGTCCGCGTCCACATGCCGAAGGGCCCGCAGCCCATCGTGCCCTACCGTTCCGGCCTCGTGGCGGTGACCGGCATACTCGCGACCGAAGGTCCCGAAGAATCCGACGGCCGCTCGTCCGCGGCCCGCCTCGTGGTCCGGCCCGGCGACACCAACGCGATGGTCTTCGTGACCGCCTATTCGCCGTCCGGTCGCGCCGCCACGCCGGACGCCGCGGCGCCGTCCGACGCCCCCTCTTCCGCCCGAAACCCGCGGAACCTCCAAACCGAAACAAACTCCCGATGATGACCACCCTGTCCCTCCTCCAGAACCGCCGGCTGCTCGCCGGGGCCGTCGCGCTTGCCGCGGCCGCCTCGCTGCAGGCCGCGCCGACCGTCTCACGGCTCACGCCGCCCAGCATGCTGTTCTCGTTCAACGATCCCGGCACGCCGATCACCTCGCGCTTCCTGGCCGGGCAACGTTTCGACCTCCAGGCGACCGTCTCGCCCGAGGCCGGCAAGACGATCACCGGGATCTCCTTCAAGGTGGACGGCATCCCGTTGACCGGCAGCGTGGCCGTCTCCACGAACGGCGTCGCCGCCAAGCTCGCCGACGGCACGGTGACGCCGGTCGGCACGGCGGTCGGCACCTTGCGCGCCTACTCCAGCGCCTCGGTCGGTGTCCATAAGTTCACGGTCACCGCCAAGCAGTCCGACGACACCGTCGTGACCGCGGACGGCAACTTCGAGGTCGTCGGCATCAACCAGGTCGGCCGCCGCGCAAAGAACGTCATCATCCTGCTCGGCGACGGCATGGGCATCGCCCACCGCACCGCGGCCCGCCTCATGAAGAACGGCACGCAGCAGGGCAAGGTCAACGCCCCGCTGGCGATGGACCTCTTCCCGGTCACCGGCATCGTCACCACCGCGTCGCTGAACTCGATCGTCACCGACTCCGCGCCGGGCATGGCCTGCTACGTGACCGGCAACAAGGCCCAGAACGGCCAGGAAGGCGTGTTCCCCGACGACACGCTCGACGTGTTCGACAACCCCCGCGTGGAATACATGGGCGAATACCTCGCCCGCACGCAGGGCAAGTCCACCGGCATCGTCACCACCTCCGACGTCTTCGACGCCACCCCGGCCGCGTTCGCCATCCATACCGGCGACCGCGGCGCGGGCACGGGCATCTGCGACCAGTACCTCGACGAGGCGGTGCAGAACGCCAACCTGAAGGTGCTCCTCGGCGGCGGCCGGAAATGGTTCCTCCCGAAGACCAACAGCATCACCTCCCTCCCGGTCGTCGGCTCCGTCCGCGCCGCCGCGAGCGACTACGTCCTGCCCGCCGAGCTTGCTGCCGGTTGGGGCCTGAGCGGCGCCGCCGTCGGCGTGAAGGGCGACCTGAACCGCGACCTCATCGGCGAGTTCCAGACCAAGGCCGGATTCGCCTACGCGTCGGACCGCACGGCGTTGAACAACCTCCCCGCCGACACCGACAAGCTCCTCGGCCTGTTCTCGTTCTCGAACATGAACGTCGCCAAGGACAAGATCGACGGCCGTCGCGGCGCCATCCCTCAGGGCAGCGCCACCGGCCAGACGGTGGTCGCCGACTACGGCTTCCCCGACCAGCCGATGCTCGACGAGATGACCGACAAGGCGCTGCAGGTGCTCAGCCGCAACCCCAACGGCTTCGTCCTCCTCATCGAGGCCGCGTCGATCGACAAGCAGGCGCACCTCATGGACACCGAGCGCTGGATCCAGGACACCATCGAGTTCGACTACGCGATCGAGAAGGTCCGCCAGTTCGTCAACGCGAACCCCGACACCTTGGCCATCATCACCGCCGACCACGAGTGCGGCGGCATCAACATCATCGGGTCCTCCTTGGTGACCGATGCCTCCTTGCAGGCGAAGATCGCCGCCGGCACGGGTTCGGCCACGAACTACACCGCGCTCCGCGACGCCGTCGTCGGCAACTACGACTCCGCCGGTTTCCCGGTCTACACCCTCGCCGCGGACGGCTTCCCGACCACGACCGACATCGACTACCGCATGCTGATCGGCTACGCGGGCGGCGTGGACACCTACCAGGACTGGCGCACCAACCCGTTCCCGGCCCACGACACCCAGCAACCGCTCGACCGTGAGAACCCCCTCGCCGGGTATCCCCGCCTCAACGTCACCGACAGCGGTGCGGTGAACACCAACCGGCCCGTCCGCGACGTCGTGGGCAGCTTCCAGGTCATCGGCTACAACCCGGGCGGCCAGGGCGTCCACACCGCCTCCGACATCCCCTTGTCCGCCGCCGGCCGCGGTGCCGCCGCCTTCACCGGCGTGCAGGACAACACGGACGTCTTCTTCAAGGCGATGCAGGCCGTCCTCGGCGGCGCGAAGTGAGATCCGGGTCCTCCCATGACGATATGAAGACCTCCCACACCATGGCACTGCTCCTCGCGGGGCTGGCCGTCGCGGTCCCCGCAAGGGCGACCTCGTTCACGTTCGACGGCGTCGCTTCCGGCCGCAGCGCGAACAGCTTGTCCCAGGCCGGGATCACGTTCCAGGCCGGCATCCTCTTGCCGGACACCAACGCCGAGGGCCTCGATGTCCCCGGCACCGAGAAGTGGCGCGTGGACTTCTCCGCGCCCTCGGTGACGGTCGATAATCCCGGGCTCTTCGGTCGCGGCACCACACCCTCCGGCGGCAACGCACTCAACGCGCTGTTCCAACCCGTGATCGTGCTTTATCCCGGCAGCTCGGGCTTCTCCCGGTTCAGCGCCACGCTGGACAACGACACGTTCGGCGACGCCAACCTCACCGTGGGCTTCTACGACTCCAACGACCGCCTCATCGCCTCGGTGCGCGCCGACCAGACGGTCCCCGGCTACGTCGTCGATAGCGGCGTGCTGAACGGCGTGAGCAAGGTCGTGCTGCCCGCCGGCGGATTCTATGACAACGTCACGGTCACCGCGGTGCCCGAGCCCTCCACCTGGGCGTTGGCAGGCGTCGGCCTCGCCGCGCTGATCTGGCAGGCCCGCCGGAAGAGCCAAGCCTGACCCCGCCTCGCGGACCAGGCCCCGGAAGCCACGGCCATCGGCAGTGGCAGTAACGATCGAAGACGGCGGCGGCTCGAAAGAGTCGCCGCCGTTTTGCTCTGAGGCACCGATGGACACGGACCTCCAAGACGCCAGGCCCCTCGAGCGAACCGCCGCCTCCTCCACCGCACACCCATCCACCCACTGATCACTGACTACTGATTACTGGTTACTAATTGCTACCCCCCCTCACCTCGGCCCGCGGGTGAAGTGCCGGATATCCACCGCATCCATGCCGGCGGACCGGATCGAGGTCATGCCCAGGTCGGTGTCCTCGTAGCCGCGGCAGGACCGCGGTTCGACGCCGAGCCGGCGAGCGGCTTCCAGGAAGATATCGGGGGCGGGCTTCTGGTTCACCACGTCCTCATGGGTCACGATGGCGCCGAACCAATCCACGATGCGGAGATGCGTCAGCACCTTGGTGATCGCGTGTCGCGAACCGCCGCTGGCGACGGCCATGGGCAGCTTGCCCCGATGTTCGCGGGCGATGGCGACGACTTCTTCGACGGGGCCGATGTGCTCGAAGAGCTGGAAGTAGGCCGCTTCCTTCTCCTTCGCGAACGCCAGCGGATCGATGTCCGGTCGCGCCTGCTCCGTCGCCAGCATCCGCACGATGTCGCGGGTCGGCACGCCGCCGAGCGAATAGAAACGGTCCTCCGGGAAATGGATGCCGTGGCGGGCGGTCACCTCCTGCCACGCCCGCCAATGCTGGGGCATGGTGTCGGCGAGGGTTCCGTCGCAATCGAAGATGAGGGCTTGGGGCGAGAATGTGGCTGTCATCAGGGTCCGGTGCGGCCCCTTCCGGGCCGTGGCGCCGGAGAATCGCCATGCCGGGCGGAGGCGGCGAGCGCTTTCCTCGGACGCGCTTCCCTCGGACCGCGGCACTGCCTCCAAGGTAGGGCGGCGCGGCCGCGCCGCCGATACTTCGGCCGGCTGCGAAGCTGGCCGTCGGCATCTCACGGAGGCGCGGCAGCGCGTCCCTACCGATCCGGGGTAGTGCGCGGATTCGCCCGGACGTACCAGCACCAGAGTTCGCGATGGCTCACCGGCGGGGTTCCGGGCAGGGTCGGTCTTCGGAAGTCGACAGCCCCGCGGCCCGCGGGCCTGTCCTCCACCGTCATCCATGCCCGTCGAATCCGATCCAAAGAGCCGCGCCAAGCAGGCCGGCAAAGACCTTTACCGCCAACTGCGCGAGTTGTCGTGCGAGCAGTTGTGGACGATCGAAGTGCCGCGTTTCGACCGCGCCGCGCCGCAAGAACGCATCGAGCGCGTCTCGGTGATCCGCGCGGTGGGGACGGTCTTCTCAGGATCGGGCACCGCGACGCAGCGCGACGCAGCGCGGCCGTGGCTCCGCCGCTTGCTGCAGGACCCGAGCGAGAAGGTCCGGCGCTACGCCACCGCCGCGCTCCCGCTGCTCGGCGCCGGCGCCGGCGAAGAGGCCGAGATGCTTTCGCTGCTGCGCACGAGCACCACCGGACGCGAGAAGAAGGCCTTGGGCGAAGCCCTCGGCAAGATCGGCGGCGCCGCCACGCTCGCCGAGATGCAGGCCGGCGGCGACGGACTGCTCCGGCCCACCGAGCAACGGGTGAAGGCGCGCCTGGCCCGCGACCTCGACCCCGGCGCGATCGACATGAAGGCCGTCGTCACCGAGATCGACGGCCTGCGGATCCATCTGCGCGGTCGCCGCGGCCTGGAAGCGGTCGTCGCCGAGGAGGTGGCCGGACGCATCCGCGAGCGCCGGCAGTTCGAGCTCGTCGCGGTGACGGGAGGGCTGGTCGTGCTCGCGCCGGTCGCGCCCTTCTCGTTGGCCGACCTGTATGAGCTCCGGTGCTTCGACACCATGGGCTTGGTCCTGGGTCCGGTCCGCGCCGGGGACGACCCGGGATCCGCCGAGACGCTCGCCGCGGTCATCGCTTCGCCGCGGTCGCTGCGCCTCCTGCGGCAACTCACCGGAGGACCGATCCGCTACCGGCTGGATTTCGTGGGCTCCGGCCATCGGCGCGCCGGCGTCCGGCTGGTCGCCGACCTAACCTACGCGCTCTGCCCGGAGATCCTCAACGACCCGAGCCGCGCGCCGTGGACCATCGCCGTCCACGACGCGGAGGAAGTCGCCACGGCCGAGCTCGTGCCGCATCTCACGCCGGATCCGCGGCTCTACTACCGGGTCGGCGACGTGCCGGCGGCGTCGCATCCGCCCTTGGCCGCCTGCATGGCCCGGATGGCCGGACCGCTGCGCGACGCGGTGATCTGGGACCCCTTCTGCGGCTCCGGGCTTGAACTGGTCGAGCGCGCGTTGCTCGGCGGGGTCCGGCAGGTCCACGGCACCGACCTCAGCCCCGGAGCCCTGGCGATCAGCCGGCGCAACTTCGATGCCGCGAAGTTGACGGGCGTCCAAGCGCAGTTCACCCAGGCCGATTTCCGGGACTTCGCGCGCATCCCCGGGCTCGGGCCGGAGACGGTCGACCTCGTGGTCACCAATCCGCCGATGGGCCGGCGCATCCGCATCCCCGACCTGCACGGACTGATCGCGGACATGATGGCCGTCGCCGCGACCGTGCTGAAGCCGGGCGGTCAGCTGATCTTCCCGAACCCGGTGACCATCAACGTCCCGCCGCGCGGTTTGCGGCGGGTCTCCGGACAGCGGGTGGATCTGGGCGGTTTCGACTGCCTGCTGGAGCATCACCAAAAACGCGCCTGACCGGGCCGGGTAAACCTGGGCAAGGACAGCGCATCGCCGAGAGCGGCCGGCCGCGGCATAAGACCTGGCCCCGTGATCGCCCAGGTCCGCCCGATGCGATCCGCCGTTGACCGTCGGCCGGTTGGATCCCACTTTCCCGCCTGGAATGTTGGTATGAAGACCCTCCTGTTCGTCTGCACAGGCAACACCTGCCGCTCTCCCATGGCGGAGGCATTGGCGCGGCGTGCCCTCGCGGACAAGCCCGGCTGGCGGGTCGTGTCGGCCGGCATCGGCGCCATCAACGGCCAACCGCCCAGCGCCCACGGCGTGACCGCCATGAAGGAGCTCGGCATCGACATCTCCGGTCACCGGTCGCAGATGCTCAGCGGAAAGCTCGTGCGCGAGGCGGACCACATCTTCGGCCTCACCTTCGGCCACGTGGAAGGCGTCGGGTTCCTCTATCCCGAAGCAGCGGAGAAGACCTTCGTGCTCCGCGAGTTCGACGACCGGCTCGAAGAGCACGACAAGGACATCAGCGACCCCATCGGCGGCCCTCTTTCCAGCTACCGCGAATGCCGCGACCAGATCGCGTCGGGCATCGCCAGCGCGCTCGGGTTCATCACCGGCGATCCGGGCGCGACCCGCCGCCGGCTGCGCTTCGCCATCGGCTCCGACCACGCCGGGCTCGCGCTGAAGGAGGCGCTGAAGCCCGTGTTCCAGCGGCTTGGGATCGACTTCGAGGACATCGGGACCCACACGGCCGGATCCACCGATTATCCCGACCACGCGCACGCCGTGGCCCGTCTCGTCGCCGACGGCGAGGCCGACTTGGGACTGCTCTGCTGCTCGACCGGCATCGGGATCAGCATCGCCGCGAACAAGGTGCCGGGCATCCGCGCCGCGCTGGCGACCACCGAGGAGGTCGCATCGCTCTGCCGCCGCCACAACGACGCCAACGTGCTCTGCCTCGGCGCGATGACCTCCACGCCGGAGCAGGCCGCGCGCATCCTCGAGACCTTTGTCCGTGCCGGATTTGAAGGCGGCCGCCATGAGCGCCGCGTGAACAAGATCGAATCTCCCATGCCCTTGAAACTCGCCTCCATCGACCCCGCCATCGCCGAAGTCATCGCCCACGAGCGCCGACGCCAGATCGAGAACATCGAGCTGATCGCCTCGGAGAACTTCACCAGCCCGGCCGTGATGGAGGCCCAGGGCAGCGTGCTCACCAACAAGTATGCCGAGGGTTATCCCGGCAAGCGCTGGTACGGCGGCTGCGAGAACGTCGACGTCGCCGAGCAGCTGGCCATCGACCGCGCCAAGCAGCTCTTCGGAGCCGAGCACGCCAACGTGCAACCGCACTCCGGTTCCGGCGCGAACATGGCCGTGTACTTCGCCATGCTGAAGCCCGGCGACAAGCTGCTGACCATGGACCTGTCCCACGGCGGCCATCTCACGCACGGCAACAAGGCCAATTTCTCAGGCAAGTTCTTCGAGATCGTCCACTACGGCGTCCGCAAGTCCGACGAACTGATCGACTACGACCAACTCGCCGCGCAGGCCCGCGAGCACAAGCCGAAGATGATCACCGTCGGCGCCTCGGCCTATCCGCGCGTCATCGACTTCGCGCGCATGGGCGAGATCGCCCGCGAGGTCGGCGCCCTGCTGCTCGCCGACATCGCCCACATCGCCGGCCTCGTCGCCGCCGGCGTGCACCCGAGCCCGTTCCCCCACGCCGATTTCGTCACCACCACGACGCACAAGACCCTCCGTGGTCCGCGGGGCGGCCTGACGATGTGCCGCGCGCAGTTCGCCAAGGCGATCGATTCCCAGGTGTTCCCCGGGATCCAGGGCGGGCCGCTCATGCAGGTCATCGCGGCCAAGGCGGTGTGCTTCCACGAGGCGCTACAGCCGGAGTTCAAGGCCTACCAAGCGCAGGTCGTGGCGAACGCCCGCGCGCTCGCCGCCGGCATGGTCCGCAACGGCTTCCGCCTCGTCTCCGGCGGCACCGACAACCACCTGATGCTCGTGGACGTCGGGGCCCGCGGCCTCGGCGGCAAGCAGTGCCAGCTCACGCTCGACGAGGCGGGCATCACCACGAACAAGAACACCATCCCGTTCGAGACCCGCTCCGTGTTCGAGGGCAGCGGCGTCCGCCTCGGCACGCCAGCGGTGACCACGCGCGGCATGAAAGAGGCCGAGATGGCCGCCATCGCCGACATGATCAGCGAGGTGCTGCTCGACATCGCCAACCCGGCCACCGCGCACAAGGTCCGCGACCGCGTCCACGCGCTCACGGCCAGGTTCCCGCTTCCGTACTGACCCACCGAAGCAGGACGTGAAGCCGCGCTGGGTCCTGGAGTCCATCTCACCGGAACACGCATGAAGCGACGACATCACATCAAGGTGTTCCACAGCGCGGAAGACCGCTGCTGCGTCGCGGATGTCTCCGACCTGAAAAATTGCTTCGCCCGCGGTGCGCCGCCGGAAGAAGCCCTGACCGAAGCGCTCTTGGCCCGGATCTCGCCGGTCAAATCCGCCAGAGCGGGCTGCGAAGCGGTACCCTGTCCGGCGAATCGGCCGGCCATCCACGCCTTGGCCTCACACATCGCAAAGCAACCGCGACTGATCTTTTGAAGACCCGCAGGAACCAAACCATCCCGCCCACCTGGCGGTTGGTGGCCTTTGTGGCCGGCGTGGCCCTGCTGCTCTGCGCGCTGGAGTTCCTCGTGCGGCACAAGGCCGCCTTGTTTGAAGGGGCCTCCCATCGTGCCCTGGCCAAGGCAGCCATGTCCGAGACCCATCCGCGCGTGGATCTCCTTTTCTTGGGGACATCCCGGACCCAGGACGGCGTCTCGCCCGCCTTGGTCACGCGAGCATTGGGAGAGCTCGCTCCCGCGCTGGAAGGATTTCACGGCTACAATGCTGCCTTCACCGGTTCGAGCCTCGACACTCTCCGGTCCATTGCTCCGCGCTATCAAACACGTGAAGGTCTCGGTGCGGTCATCATCGAGCTTTCGGACCCACAGATCTCGAACGATCCGTCGCCGTGGGAACAAGCGGTACCGACCTCGGTGACATTCGAGGACAAGTTGGCCCGGCAACTCCGCAAGCTTGCCTTGATCAGGTATCGTACCGCCTTCCTGTCGGACAACCTCGGCCGCCTGCCCGCGTTGCTGTTGTTCGCACCCTCCTTGGGTGGGTGGGAAACGCGCGGGGTGGACCAAGTTGCCAGTTGGTTGGGACGGAAGGAGCCGGCCGCCACCGATTTCGACGCGCGCCTGTGGGCACCTGAAGTGTTCACCCCGGCCGCGCCTCCCCGGAAACTCACCGCCGCCCATGACATCGTCGCCACGCGCCTCGCGGACCTCGCGCGGTCCTTCATGGACCATGGCATCCGTGTCGCCTTTGCGGTCCCTCCACTGACTCGGCGTTGGCAACCGGCGCCTGAGCGCGACGAAATGAGGCCGCTCTTCTCGGAAGTTGCCCGACGGGGCGGCTGCGAAGTCTGGAACTACGCCGCCCTGCCGCTGCTGGACGATTTTTCCCGCGATTCTTCGCATCTGAACAGCCGGGGCCGGGCCCATTGGTCCCGAGCGCTGGCGCAGCCGATCGCTCGCTTGTTCGAGGGGCGCTGAATGCTGTTCAATTCGCTAGCCTTCTTCGCGCTGTTGTTGCCGACCGTGGCGCTCTATTGGTCGCTGCCTTGGCAGAAGGGCCGCCTATGGCTGCTACTCGCGGCATCCCTGTTCTTCTACGGCTACCATCATTGGCCCAGCGTCTTCCTGCTCCTGTTCACGATCGGCTTCAATTTCATGGCGGGGCGGATCCAACAACGTCGGCAGTCGTGGCCGCTGCTGTGGGCGGTGGTCGGAGCCGACCTATCGTTGCTGTTCTGGTTCAAATACGCCGCCTTCATCGCCGCCAACGTCAACGCCGCCCTTGCGCTCGTCGGTGTTTCGCTGGACGTCCCGGTGCCGCCGGTCTTTCTGCCGCTGGGGATCTCGTTCTTCACCTTCCAGGTCGTCGCGTACCAGATCGATGTCCACCGGCGCGAGATCGAGGCTGAGCCGTCGCTGCTGCGGTTCGCCGTGTTCAAGTGCTTCTTTCCCCAGCTGATCGCCGGGCCGATCGTCCGGGCGAAGGCCCTGCTGCCCCAACTGCGCGACGCGATCCGGTTCGACGCCGCGGGCTTCCATCAAGGCCTCTGGCTGGTCCTCGCCGGCCTCGCGCTGAAGATCGGCGTCGCGGACGTGCTGGCGCAGTTCGCCGACGAGGCATTCCGCGCGCCCGGGACACTGACGACGATCGGAGCATGGACCGGCCTCTACGCCTACGCCTTCCAGCTCTACGCAGATTTCTGGGGCTACTCGACGATGGCAGTCGGGCTCGCGGCGTTGTTCGGGCTGGAGTTGCCGCTCAATTTCGACACGCCCTACGCCGCGACCAGCTTGCAGGATTTCTGGCGCCGCTGGCACATCACTCTGTCGGTCTGGTTCCGGGACCACGTGTACATACCGCTCGGCGGCAACCGCCATCGGCCGGGGTTGAACCTGCTTTTGACGATGACTTTGGCCGGCCTCTGGCACGGGTCGGGCTGGACGTTCGTGGTCTGGGGACTCGGTCACGGACTCTGGCTGGCCCTTGAACGCCGGATCCCATCCCTGCCCTTCTTCACGGACAACCGCGCCGGACGATTGCTGCGCCTCGTCCTCGTCTTTCACGGGGTCTGCCTGCTCTGGGTGCTGTTCCGTGCGCCGACCCTCGCCGCCGCCGGAGAATACTTCGCACGACTGCTGTCGCCGCCGTACAACTTCTCGAAGGTCCCATCGGCCCTCGTGAGTTGGCTGGTCGTGTTCGCCTTGGCGCAGCAGTCGGTCGCTTGGACGCTGGTGGACCGGCGCTTCGTGAAACTGCCGCTCAAGGCCCAGTGGGCGCTGGCGTCGGTGGCCATCTACCTCATCCTCGCGTACGCCGGGGCCAAGGTTGATTTCATCTACTTCAACTTCTGAAACAGCGACCCACCGGGACCGCGCCTACTTCGATCAGGCGGTAGCACGACAGGTCAAGATAGGGTCCCGTCCTGCACGCTCTGGTAGATTCCGAGCGATGACGCCCTGTTGACAGGGCGAACTCTGCTTCACCTGGTCCGGTCGTGGAAAATTGCCTTGCGCGGCCGGGCTTCCGCGCCATCTTGGCTCCGCAAGCACGTCAGGGTATCCCCGCCAAGTCGCTCCCCAGGTTCTCCCCCGGTCGGTCGAATCCGTTTCGCACCCTCCGCGTCGTCCCTCCGAGTAGGTTGAGTCGCAATCCCGTCGTGCCGACTGAACAACCGATTTTTTTCCCGATATGCCAGCCGTCCCGAAATCTTCGGCCGCCTCCAAGGCGACCAAGGTGACCAAGAAGAAAACCACCGTCGTCGAGCTGCCGGAACCCCCGGTCGATCCCAAGCCCGCGCCCGCGTCTGTCGCGCCCGTCGCAAAAGCGACCAAAGCTCCGAAGGCCTCCAAGGCTTCCAAAGCCGCGTCGGAGCCGGCATCCGACCTGACCCCGGAACTCGCCCTCACCCCTGCCCCCGAGCCGACGCCGAGCATCCGCACCCGCGAAACCGAGGAGGAAGAGCCGCTCGTCATGAAGTCCGTGCCCATCCCGAGGGTGCGCATGGAGAACCCGAACGAGGACACCCCGGTCCACGAGCCCGACGCGCCGGTCAAGCCGGTGTTCATCGTCACGCCGCGCACGCTCGACCTGCACGGTATCCAGCCGATGCCCATCGGGCCGCTCGCCGAGGTGGCCAAGGAGTTCGGCGTCGAGAACTACGGCACGCTCAAGCGCCAGGAGATCATCTTCCAGATCGTCCAGCGCAACCTCTCCGCCGGCGGCACCATCAACACCCGCGGCATCCTCGAGGTCATGCCCGAGGGCTTCGGGTTCCTGCGCTCGCCCGCCTTCAACTACCTCCCCTGCCCCGAGGACATCTACGTCTCGCCCTCGCAGATCCGCCGCTTCGACCTCGCCACCGGTGACGACGTCGAGGGCCAGGTCCGTCCGCCCAAGGAGAAGGAGAAGTTCTACGCGCTGCTCAAGGTCGAGAAGGTCGCCGGCCACGACCCCGACCTGGCCAAGGAGAAGACGCACTTCGACAACCTCACGCCGCTCTTCCCCAACAAGCGCTTCATCCTCGAGACCGACGCCACCGAGCTCTCCACGCGCGTCGTGGACATCGTGTGCCCCATCGGCAAGGGCACCCGCGGCCTCATCGTCGCCCCGCCCCGCACCGGCAAGACGGTGCTGATGCAGAAGCTCGCGAACTCCATCATCAAGAACAACCCGGACGCCCACCTCATCATCCTGCTGATCGATGAGCGGCCCGAGGAGGTGACCGACATGGAGCGCACCTGCCGCCCCGCCGAGGTCGTCAGCTCCACCTTCGACGAACCGCCCGAGCGGCACGTGCAGGTGGCCGAGATGGTCATCGAGAAGGCCCGCCGCATGGTCGAGCACAAGAAGGACGTCGTCATCCTGCTCGATTCCATCACCCGCCTCGCCCGCGCCTACAACACGGTCCAGCCGCATTCCGGCAAGATCCTGTCGGGCGGCGTGGACGCCAACGCGCTGCACAAGCCCAAGCGTTTCTTCGGCGCGGCGCGCAACATCGAGGAGGGCGGATCGCTCACCATCATGGCCACCGCGCTGGTCGACACCGGCAGCCGCATGGACGAGGTGATCTTCGAGGAGTTCAAAGGCACCGGGAACATGGAGATCCACCTCGACCGCGCGCTGGTCGACCGCCGCATCTTCCCCTCCATCAACATCGAGCGCTCCGGCACCCGCAAAGAGGAGCTGCTCTACCATCCCGACGAGTACAACCGCATCACCGTGCTCCGGCGCGCGCTCACCGGCGTGCCGCCGGTCGAGGCGATGGACCTGCTGCTCGGCAAGCTCAAGAAGACGCCGAACAACATCATGTTCCTGCTCTCCATGGGCGGCGGCAAGGTCTAGCCGTAGAGCCGCACCGGCGGGAACGGATCCCCGGCGTAGCCGCCGAGGTCACGAGGCGGAGGCCCGCTAGTGCACGGGGCGTCCCATGCGAAGGCCGCCCTCCGCCTTCTCACGTCGGCGGCTACGGTTTGGGCTCACGTTCGTGGCCGGCGGAGGTGGACGGCGAGGGCGGCGAAGCCGAGGGCGAACAGGGCGTAGGTGCCCGGTTCGGGCACACTGGCGGGCAACGCGCTGAACTTCAGGTCGTCCAGCACGTGGCTCTGGGCGTTGGGTTGATTCGGCAGCCGTGGCGCGCCCGAGAAATCATCGAAGCCGCGGCTGCGGAACTCGAAACGCAGCTCCGCCGTCTTGCCGGCGAACGGGCTGACATCCACGGCGAAGTAAGGGGCCGCGGGCGCAGCCGGGTTGTCCATGGGGCGGGTGCCGATGAAGTTCATCGGCTCCGCCACCCCGCCGACGAACACCTGCAGATCGAACCCTTGGTAGAGGAAGTGCAGCGACTGCGCGTCCACCGGGATGTCGCCAATCTGGGTGAGAGTGAAGGGGCGGCTGTCCGGCCACACACCGAACGCGAAGTTGCCCACCACGGGCGCGGGCGCATTTAGCCCGAAGTGGCCATCCCGGAAGTTCACGTCGAGGATGCTCGCCCCGTTGCCGAACTGCTTGGCGAGATTCCAGCCGGTCGGTTGCTCAGATGCAGTCCAGTCGGGGATTAATCGGGCCGCAGATGCTGAAGTAGGAGGTGGCAAAGTTAGCTCGTTGGTGCGTGCCGCATCGAAGCCCAGGTTTTGGAAAGGAGAAGCGGTGATAAGTTCGCCGGGACAAAAGCAAGCGACCCAGCAAGCGAGACCGGGCAGACAGTGGCGATTATTTTTCATGGCACGGTCACAAAGTCGTCGGCTGCTTCGTCATCCCGCACAATCGTCCGGAACGTGGCTTCGCTCAATGGGGTATGTCCTACCACTGCGCCGCCACCGGCATCTCCTGGACCTCACTCCCTGGGCGGTCCGGGCCGCCCGCGACGCTGCGCTGGCGGCCGGCGAGATCACGGCGGAGCAGCAGATCCGCCCTACCTCGGGCGGGCTCCGCCTCGTCACCTCGGCGGCTACGGTTATGGGCTCGCGGGCGACGCCGACCGCGCGAGAGGCTGGAGCTTCGTCCGCCGAATTGCTTCCCTTCCGGCGCATGAACGTCCCGACCGATCTCCTCCCGCGTCTCCGCGCCGTGAAGCTCTTCCTCTGCGATGTGGACGGCGTGCTCACCGATTCGTCGGTCTACATGGGCGGCGGCACGGAATCGAAGCGCTTCGACATCCGCGACGGGCTGGGCCTGCGGCTGCTCCAGCAATCGGGCATCCGGGTCGGCTGGGTCTCGGCCCGGCCCTCGCCCGCGACCACCCAGCGCGCCGAGGACCTGAAGGTCGATTTCCTGCACCAATCACCCGTGCCGAAGGTCGATGCCATCGCGGACCTGCTCGCCAAGAACGGCTTCACCTGGGCGGAGGTGAGCTACATGGGCGACGACCTGGTGGACCTCGGCGCGCTCAAGCGGGCGGGGTTCGCCGCGGTGCCGTCCGACGCCATCGCCGAAGCCAAGGCGCTCGCGCACCACGTCACGGTCGCCGCGGGCGGCCATGGGGCCGTGCGCGAGGTGGTCGACCTGGTGCTGCGCGCGCAGGGACATTGGGAGCCGTTGGTGGCGAAATTCGCTTCCTAACCCTTGCCCGCGGACCCAAGACTGCGCGCATCGTGAAGCGGGTCTCGACCGTCCAACTGGCCACCGCGCTGGCCTCCGTCGCCCTGGTGATGGCGCTGGTCTTCCCGGCCGGGGCGCAGGCGCCCGCGGGGCCGGCGGCCGGCCCGTCCGGCTTCAGTTTCCCCTACAAGGACAAGGCCGGCGTGCTCAAGGCGCGCTTCACCGGCGCGAGCAGCACGCCGAAGTCGCCGACGCTCCATCTCGTGCGCCAGTTCCGGGTGGAGACCTTCCGCGGCGACGGGACCCCTGAACTGGTCGGCGAAGCGCCGGAGTGCCTGCTCGACCTCTCGACCAAGGACGTCTCGTCGGCCGGCATGCTCGCGATGCGGCAATCGGACGGCCAGTTCGCGGTCCGTGGCGAAGGATTCGCGTGGAGCCACGAATCCGGCCGGCTCGTCCTGTCGAACAAAGTCCACGTCACCTTCCGCGCCGATCCGTTCGCGTCGGCCGCCAAGCCCGCGAACCCGCCCCGACCTTGACCCTGCCGATGAAGCCCACGCTCCTCCCGCTGCTGATCGCCCCGCTGCTCGTCGTCGCGGCCGGCGCCGAAGACCTGCCGCTGCCCGAAGGTTCGCTCGACGCCGCCCACGGCATCATCGAGCAGAAGAACGGCAACTGGCATTTCTGGGGCGACGTCCACCTCGTCTATCCCGGCGTGCTCGACCTGACCTGCGACGACATGCAGGTCGCGCAGGCGACCGACGCCAACGGCAAGCCGCGGCCCGACCGCATCATCGCCACGACGAACGTGGTCATGGCCATCGTGATGCCGCCCACCACCAACTCGGTGACCTTGGCGGTGAAGCCGGGAGGACTCGCGCACGCGACGGCGTTCCAGGCCGTGTTCAACGGCACGGACAACACCGTCACGCTCACTGGATCGGCGGCGACGGGGCTGCCCAAGGTGGTGACCGCCGATGGCGCGTTCAGCGGCCCCCTGCTGACCTTCGACCGCGCCCGGGGCCGCTTCGTCGCGACCAACGGCTTCCACATGACCTTCAAGGCCGAGATGTTGAAGGGCCTTTCCGGGAAGACCAACGCCCCTTCCGCGAAGTGAGCCGCAAACCGAACGCACCGCAGCCCGCCGCGGCCGAAGACGCCCGGCGCCTCCTGACCGTCGCCGGCCTCGCCAAGGCGTACCAAGGCCGACGCGTGGTGGACGGCGTGTCGATCCACGTCGACGCCGGCGAGATCGTCGGGCTGCTCGGTCCGAACGGCGCGGGCAAGACCACGAGCTTCAACATGGCCGTCGGCCTCGTGCGGCCGGACGAGGGCAAGGTGACCTTCGGCGACCGGGACATCACCGGTCTGGCGATGCACCAGCGGGCCCGGCTCGGCATCGGTTATCTCACGCAGGAGCCGAGCGTCTTCCGCAAGCTCACGGTGGAGCAGAACATCCTCGCCATCCTCGAGACCTGCGAGGGCGACCGCACCGAGCGCGCCGTCCGGCTGAACTACCTGCTCGACGAGCTTGATCTGGCGTCGTTGGCCAAGAGCCGCGCTTACCAGCTCAGCGGCGGCGAGAAGCGCCGGCTGGAGATCACCCGGGCGCTCGTCACCAGCCCCAAGATGCTGCTGCTCGACGAGCCGTTCGCCGGCATCGACCCCATCGCGGTCTACGAGGTGCAGAAGATCCTCCGCCGGCTGCGCGACCGCGGCCTCGGCATCCTCATCACCGACCACAGCGCCCGCGAGATGCTGAAGCTGATCGACCGCGGCTACATCATCGTGAAGGGCAAGGTGCTGATCGAGGGCTCGGCCGAGTTCTTGGCGAACGACCCGAAGGCCCGGGAGATCTATCTTGGGCCGGAGTTCAACCTCTGAGGCGGCACGTTGCCAAACGACCGCCCGACACCTACAAGGTCCACGTGAGCGCCGCCGAGATCGCTGCCGAGATCCCCAAGCTTTCGCCGGTCGAGCGGCGCGAGATCGCCCGGCTCATCTTCGATCTGGAAGAGGACCGTCGCACTTTGGACGACTGCGACCAGGCCGCGGCGGAGAATTTCCGGATGCTCGACCGGATGGAGGCCAGAGATGCCGCGACCAAGCCCAGGTGATGTCTGGCTCGCGGATCTCGGCTATACCGCCAAGACCCGTCCGGTGCTCCTGCTCAGCCGCTATCCTGCGGACGACGAGCTGGCGCTGTTGGTGATTGTTCCACACACCACCGCTATCCGCGGCAACCGTTGGGAGTTCGATGCAGGCCTGCCGTTCCTTGACCCCGGCGTCTTCCATCTCCAGCAAGTCCAGCCGGTGTCGTTGTCCCGCCTCGTGAAGAAGCTCGGGACGATGCCGGCCGCCGGGCTGGGCGCCCTGCGACGTCGGCTTGCCACCGAGCTGGATCTGGCGTGACGCTGCTTCCGCCATGCCCGCCACCTCCGTCACCGTCCAACAGTTCTACAACGGTCATGCCGTCGATCTGGGCTTGCAGCTCGTGGCCGGCGCCGTGGGATTGAAGCGCCCGATCCGCGAACCGACCGTCAACCGCCCCGGGCTCGCGCTCGCCGGCTTCAAGCGCTACTTCGCGCCGAAACGCGTCCAGGTCATCGGCAACGTCGAGACCGCCTATCTCCGCTCGCTCGAGCCCGACCTGCAGAAGGAGCGCGTCGACGAACTGTTCAGCCATACCATCCCCTGCATGGTGCTCTGCCGCGACCTGAGGCCGGGACGCCTCTTCATCGAATCCGCGGAGGCGCACGACGTGCCGCTGTTCACCACCGGGCTGATCACGATGAATTTCATCAGCCGGGCCACGCTCACGCTGGAGAACCTCTTCGCCCCGCGCGGCCAACTGCACGGCAGCATGGTCGACATCCAGGGCATCGGCGTGGTGATCCAGGGCGAGAGCGGCATCGGCAAGAGCGAGGCCGTGCTCGGCCTGCTCGAGCGGGGCCACAGCTTGGTCGCCGACGACGTGGTGCGGCTCCAACTCGAGGACGGCCTCGATGTCATGGGCACGGCCAAGAAGATCGGTCGGGACCTCATGGAGGTGCGCGGCATCGGCATCATCGACGTGGCCGCGATGTTCGGCGTCGGCGCCATCCGCCGCGAGAAGCGCATCGACCTCGTCATCATGTTGAAGCAGTGGAACCCGGACGACGACGTGGACCGCCTCGGCCTCGAGCAGGAGACCACCGACCTGCTCGGTAAGCCGGTCCCGCGCATGACCATCCCGGTCCGGCCCGGACGCGACCTGGCGAACCTCATCGAGATCGCCGCGTTGCAGACGAAGCTCAAGCAATCCGGCCACAACGCCGCCGAGGCCTTCACCGCGCGCCTCGCCGCTGCGATGGTCAAGCCGCTCTGACGGGGGGGCGGAGAGCCTCCGCGCCCCATCGGTCGCGGAGGAAAATGGAGTCGCCACGCGCGGTCTTCACGGCTACGGATATGGCCTTGCGGTCCCGGGATGGGCGGTTGGCGCAGCGGTTAGCGCAGCTGCTTTACACGCAGTTGGTCGGGGGTTCGAATCCCTCACCGCCCACCACCCAAGACCCAGGTTTGCGAGCGGCTCGGCGAGCTCTCGCAGGTTCCGGCGGTCGAGGACCGACGGCAGGCCACTCCCATCAACAGAAAACCTGCGAGACGGATAGGTCCGTGGTCACACGCCGTAGTAGGTCTCGTAGACGTGGGCCGCTTGGCGGCGGGCTTCGTCCCGGTCCCAGCTCTTCTCGGTGAAGCGATCCGGGCTGAGGCTGCGCACGTAGTCGCTAGGATCCGCATCGGTCAGCGACTCGACGAGCAGCTTGCCGATGCCGCCGGAGCCGGAGATGCCGTGGGCGTTGCAGCCGCCGGCCATCACGAAACCCGGCACGCGCGCGCTCTCGCCGATGATGAAACGTCCGTCCGGCGTGAAGGTCGGCCAACCCTTGCCCACCCAGCTCTTCTGCGCGGCACGGGCCGAGGGGAAGAGCGAGGCGAAGCTGGCCTCGAACCCGTCGAGCACCGGCCAATCGGTCACGACCGGCGGCGGCTCGTTGTCGGCGGTGTAGCTGCGCGGGTCGGCGTGGACCGACTGGGGTTCCCATCCGCCGAGCAGCAGACCGCCGTCGCGGACGCGCCCGTACAAGGTCAGCTCCGGCACACGGAAGCACGGCAGGTCGGGCGCGAGGCCGTCCATCGGCACGGTGACATAGTACTCGTGGCGGACCGGGAAGATGGGCAGCTCCAACCCGGCGAGCCGGGCGACGTGGTAGGCGTTGGCGCCGGCGGAGTTCACGAGGTAGCGACAGCCGACGCGGCCGCGGCTCGTCTCCACGCCGGCGACGCGGCCGTCCTTGAGCACGATGCCTTCGAGCGCGGTGGCGGTGGCGAACTTCACGCCGAGCCGGGCGGCGTTGTGGCGATAGGAGGCGGCGACGGCACGCGGCGTCATGTGGCCGTCGCTCGGGCACCAGAGCACGGACTTCACGCCGGCGAACTCCATCTGCGGGAACCGTCGCCGCGCTTCCGGACGGTCGACCAGCTCGGTCTCGAGACCGGCGGCATCGGCGGCGACCTTGAGCCGGCGGAACTCCTCGGCGCGCTTCTCGCCGAGCGCGATGCGGAGAGAGCCGACCTCCTGCCATTCGGGTTTCACCTCGCTCGCCTGCAACTCGCGGAAGACCGCGACGGAATGCATCGCCAACCGGATGCGCTCGGTAGAATCGCGGACCTGTCCGCACAAGCCCGCACCTTGCGAGGTGGTGACCGCGCCGACTTCGTCCGCGCGCTCGATCACCAGCACGTCGGTCTTGCCGGCCTTGGCGAGCGCGTAGGCGCAGCCGACGCCGACGGCGCCGCCGCCCACGATGACGAACTCAGAATCAGGGAGCGGGTTCATGATATCTTCTTCAAGTGGGACGACACGACGGTCGAGCCGGGCTTGATGCCGGGCTCCTTGGGCAGCGACGCGCCCGAGCGACCGGCGCTCCCGGAGGATCTTTGCAGGGTTGGATCCGGCATGACGAGGTCGTGGGTCAGGCGTTGTGCTCCATCATCTCCAAGTACCACCGGACGAACCCCTCGACATTATATTCCTTCGAGGTCGAGTAGGGTCCGGGCTGGTAGGCGCTGGAATTGATGCCGCGCTGCTGGCGTTCGCAGATGACCCAGTCCTGGTCGCTGGTCAGCTGCCAGAAGGGCATGAGCTGCTCGAGCTCGTAGTCGCGGCCTTCGACGGCGTCCTCGTGCACGAGCCATGCGACGCGGATGGCGGTGCGCTGCGGGCCGGCGGGCAACAGACGGGTGGTGACGGCGTGGTCGCAGCTGGAGTGGTTCCAGAAGTTCGGCAAAGCGCGCATGCGGAGCGTGCCGACGTCGGCCTCGCGATAGGTGCCCATCAGCGGTGCGACCTGGCGACCGTCCATCGATTCGCTGACCCAGCCTTCGACGAGCGGCGTGCGGTTGCCGCTGTACCAGATGCCGCGCCCGGCGTCGGGGAACCGGGTCATCCCGGTCTCGCGATGCGTGGGCGCGAGACCGTCCGCGGCCCACTTCGCCTCGCCGCGCGCCACCGCGGCCTCCATCTGCGCGTGGACGAGCGGCGGGGTGTCGCCGCTGTTGTAGTGGTCGAAGTTCGCGCGGATGTACTGGGGATGCCCGGCATCGCAGTGATAGCACTCGCGGTTGTTCTCCCAGACGATCTTCCAGTCGGCCTTCACGAGATAATCCAACGACTGGGCGACCTTGGCGCGGAGCAGTCCTTGCGGACGGAGCAGCGGCGCGAGGCACGCTTCGGCGCCGTCGAACGGCGACGGATCGGCCGCGAGATGGATGAAGACCAATCCTCCGACCTCGCGCAGATGGACGCTCCGCAGCGGGAAGTCCTCCTTCTTGAGCTCGGGCTGCATGCCGCGCCAGGCAAGCAGGCGTCCATCCAGCCCGTAGGCCCACTGATGATAGGGACAGACCAGCTTGGAGACGTGGCCGCGGGGTTCGTCGCAGATCGCCGAACCTCGGTGGCGGCAGACGTTGTGCAGCGCGCGGAGCGATCCGTCCTCGCCGCGGACGACGATGACCGAATCGGTGTCGACCTCGACGAGCTGGTAATCGCCCGGCCCGCGGAGCTCGCAGGAATGGCAGGCGAACAGCCATCCGGTGCGCCAGATGCGGTCGAGATCGGCGCGGTGGATCGCAGGGTCGGTGAAGAACCGCTGCGGCAACGTCCAGCCGGGTCGACGGGACGCGATGAGCCCGGACAGCGGGTCCGCGGACGAGGGTGCTGGGACAGGATGGGTCATGGCCGACGAGTCACGGCCGCCGAGGATTCCCGCCCGGAGCCGGAGGCTCAATCCGAGATCTGCCGACCGGCAGCCGGCCGGTCATTCGAAGGTGATCAGCACGTCGCCGCCGACCCGCGAGGTGGAGACGACCTTCCTGAGCTTGGCATCGCTGACGCGGAAGAAGCGCCGCGCGGCCTGGATGGGAACGCGGAACGTGAGCGCTCCGGTATCGGAGACGGCGCCGGCGACCGGCTGGAAGATCTCGTCGAGTTCGCCGGCCGAAAGGAGCACCGGGGCCGCGGCGGTCGCGGCCGCGCCGAAGGACCACGAGAAGGTCTGCACGCCGTCCTCGTCACCGAAGACCAGCTTGGCGGTGTGGGGAGCCGCAGGATCGAGCGCCGGACCCGGGCTATGGACCAGCAGCAGATAGCCGTTGCCGTCGAGCATGTCGAAGTCCGCGGCCTTGCCATCGATCTCCAGCCGGATCGATGCCGGATCGAACGTCGTCTCGATCGAGGCCACGCGGACCTTCACCGTGTCGATGGGTTGGTCCGGGCGTTCACCGACCGCCGGGACCGCGTCGAGCATCGTTGCGCGGACCTTGCCCGGCACCGCGGCGGCGTAGTTGTCGAAACGCGCGTCGACCGGACCGCTCGGGTCGAGCGCGAACGCGAAGAGGCCGGCCGTGCCCGACGCGTGGTTGGTGTCGGAGCCGAGGACCGAGTGGATCGGCACGGCGGAGTTCGTGGCCGAGAACATCTGCCCCAGCAGGTTCGTGCCGACCAGGGTGAAGACCATCCGGTAATGCTGGGCCGGATCCACGCGGAACGGCGATTCGTCGACCTGCCCGGCGGCGCCTTCGTTCTGGACCAAGGTGATCTGGTGGTATCCGGACCGGGTGTTGTAGTTGTACGTGTAGGCGCGGGTGGTCCCCAAGCCGAGGGTGCCGATGCGCGCGATGAGACCGAAGGATTGGTTGATCGTGTCGTCCCAACCGGTGACATCGGTCGCGACCTGCAGGCGCGTGTAGGTCTTCTCCGGACGCACGCTGCCCGCGCGCTGCGGACCGACGACCGCTGGGTCCGGGCTGGCGGGAGCGGTCACGCGGTAGGCGCCGCCGGGGTAGGTATAGGTCGCTCCCGCACCCACGAAGCCCAGGGGTGAATAACGCGACCAACCGGCGTCGTTGCCGTCGTTGAAATCGTCGGTCTGCGCGCCGACGGCACCCGCCGCAACGACGTAGACGACCAAGGCCGCGGTGGACCGCGCCGGGGCGGACAGGAGAAAGCGGGGAAGCTTCATGGTCGAACGGGCTGCGTTGACAGTGAAAACGCTTGATTCGATGGCCGCAAGCGTCCAGATCCAAACTGTCCTCGTAGGATCCGCTTTCACAGGTCCGTCACCGCGGCTCTCCGATCCTGTGATCGCATCGTCCCGCGAATGACACGATTCCGGCGACGTTCCTCCGATAAGATTCCATCCATCGAAGCTCCGATGCGACCCGCCAGCCCAACCCATCGCAGACCCGGTTCTCCACGAGCGGCGTGCCCGACTTCCACGGGCGCGGTCGCCTTCACGTTGATCGAGCTGTTGGTCGTGATCGCCATCATCGCCGTGTTGGCGTCGATGCTCCTGCCGGCCCTGAGCAAGGCGAAGGGACGCGCGGTGTCGACCTACTGCCTCAACAACGTGAAGCAGCTGGCCATCGCCACGCACCTCTACTCCGGCGACAACCTCGAATGGCTGCCGCCGATCCAGTCCGCCATCCCCGGCGGCGAGACGTCGTGGCGGGCGCATCTCTTCCGCTACGTGGGAAAGACACCGGCCGCCTACGATTGTCCGGCGGAGAAAGAGGAGGTGTACGCCTCGGGCCGTCCGGCCGGGATGAAGAAGGGCAACGGCAACAAGGCGCTGCTCGGGCAGTTCACCGACGCGGAGCTCGACGTGCCGAGCGGCATCGGAGCGGTGGACGTGCATTGGGTGGCCGGCGGCGCGCCGCCTCCGTTCGGCCGGCCCGTGGGCTACGAGAACAACCTGTGCCGCTGGCCGGCCGTCGAGCGGCCGTCCCAGCTCATCCTGTTCGGCGACGGCCACAGCGACGTGAACGCCGCCTATCCGCGCGACCGCTGGTGGATCTGGAAGGAGCTCGGCAGCGCCAACACCGCCGGCTTCAACCGCGTCGCCCAGCGCGACAAAGGCGCCACGCGCCATCAGGGCCGGTCGAACTACTGCTTCGCCGACGGCAGCGGCCAACTGCTCGACGCCGGCCGGATCCCCTGCAACACCAACGAATGCTGGTGGTCCGCCAAGGCCGATCCGCACTGACGCCATGGACCTCTTCCACGACAACCGGGTGAAGCTCGCCTTCGCCGTCGCGCTGCTCGGCCTCTCGGGCGCGCTGACATGGCGATTCATCCAGAGCGACGCCACCCCTTCCGAGCAGTCGTTCTTCTATGACCAGAGTGCCAAGAAACTCTTCCCGGCCCGGCGCGACCTGATACCGCCGGCCCGCGGCATCGACGACGCGGCCGAGGACGCCGTGCGCGCGGTGGTGGTCTCGACCAACGGCCGGCCGCAGCAGCGGTCCACCTGGCGCATCGCCTATCTCGAGACCAACACGCCGGAGCTGAAGCAGCAGTTCGAGACCGCGCGCTCCAACCGCACCGCGTTGGCGATGGGCCGCGGCGCCGCGCAGGACCACCGCTGGGTGAAGCGGCCCGAGGACACCGCATGGGTCCCGCTCTCGACGCCGGAAGGCGAGCGCATCGTCACCGAATGGACCTCCTGGGGCAGCGGCGACACCACACCCGTCGTCTGCTCGCCGTGACCTCCGATCTCGTCCCGCAACTCACTGGAACCGGAACCCGACAAAGAATCATGAACCTGAACCCGACACGTCCCCTGTCCCGTTGGCGGACCCGCCTCGCCGCGCTCTGCGGTTGCCTGGCGCTGACCGCCGCATCCGTCCACGCCGCGCCGTCCCTCATCACCGACCATGATGCCTACGCCATCGGCGAACCCATCACTGCGTTCTTCGCGGAAGGGCCGGGCAACAAGCTCGATTGGGTCGGCGTCTACCCCGACGGCATCGTGCCCGGCAGCGTCGGGTCGACGGTGTGGCGCTATGTCGACGGCACCCAGTCCGGAGCGGTGCCTTACAAGGACGGCAAAGTGAGCTTCCCCGCCGGGTTGAATTTCGCCGGCGATTGGTCCGCGTTCTTCTTGCTCAACGACGGCTATACCGCGCTTGCGCAGACGAGCTTCAAGGTCGTGGACGCCGGGACACCGCTCGTCCGTGCCGCCAAGCGCACCTACGCGCCCGGCGAAGCCATCACCGTCACCTTCACCAACGGCCCGGCGAACCCGAAGGATTGGGTCGGCCTCTACAAGAAGGGCCAGACGCCCGGTGCGGTGGGCTCGACGGACTATCTCTACGTGGACGGCACCCGGACCGGTGCCGTCGCGGCGGCCTCCGGATCGGTCACCTTCCCGAAGGGCCTTTCGGCCACCGGCGATTGGATCGCCTTCTTCTTGGAGAACGACGGCTACACGGTGCTCGCCACCGAGTCGTTCACAGTAGAGGTCACCGCCGGATCGTCCCCGAAGGTGGCCGCGGTCGAACCGGTCGACGGCGCGACGAACGCCCCGCCCGCACCGGTGTACAAAGCGACGCTCCAGAGCGGCGGCTCGCCCATCGCCACCAACAGCATCGCGCTCACGCTTGATGGCGCCACGGTCCCGCACTCGACGGTCGTCCAGGCGGACACCGTGCTCGTGAGCTACTCGGACGCCGCGGTCCTGCCCGCCGGATCGACCCATAAGTTCACGTTGACCTTCGCCGACGGTTCCGGCGCGAAAGCCACCAACGTGGCGACCTTCACCATCGGCGACTACGTGGACATCCAACTGCCCGCGCCGCTGTACCTAGAGACCTTCGATGCCGTCCCCGAGGGCAAGCTGCCGGCCGGCTGGACCGCCGAGAGCTACTCCACGCCGCTCGTCGACGTGGCGGACCTGGGCGACCTCAGCTCCACGGCGTACCAAGGCTGGACCGTGGCTGCCGCGGACCGCTTCACCGGAACCTTGAAGACCTATGGCAACCCCGACAGCGCCGAGACCGATTATCGCCGGGTGCTGAGCGCGAACCCGCGGAACGTGGTCAACGGGAAGGCCGTCCTTGGCCCGCTCGCCCAAGGCCGCTTCCTCTTCGGCAACTCCGGCTACCAGAACGGCGCCGCCTCCCAGGTCCTCTTCGTCACCACCGGCGACCACGACCTCACCGGCAAGTCCGATGTGGCCGTCTCGTTCCGCAGCGTCTACGAGCAGAACCAGGATTCCATCGGCGCCCTCGAGTACTCGGTCGACGCCGGCAAGAACTGGCTGCCGGTCGTCTACTACCTCGACGGCCGCGACATCGTCCGCGACGACGCGGGCGCGATCGACGTCGACACCACGTTCAACACCGAGCGCGGGGACGTCGCCCGCTTCACGGATGCCGCCGGCACCGACCGCGGCGGATCCTACGGCGCCTTCATCGCGGCCCCGATCAGCCCTGCCCTCGCGCCGTTCCTACAGG
>Ga0209443_1000430_pt1 | contig 28215 bp, 23 predicted proteins | sample LauGreBMM110DCMD_2_FD_187571 | JGI IMG/M metagenome (GOLD analysis project Ga0209443, IMG submission 187571) | Freshwater lake microbial communities from Lake Michigan, USA - Su13.BD.MM110.DCMD (SPAdes) (version 2) | ecosystem: Environmental > Aquatic > Freshwater > Lake | place: Lake Michigan... | reverse complement strand
AGGGCAACCGAATTGGTTTTATCCAATCCGAGTTCATTTAATTTGACGGACTATGTTCAGCATTTTAGCGTCATCAATCCTATTGAACCTGTTAATTCAGATTGGGTCAGGACTAATTATGCTGAGTTTATAAATCGAAGTGTTGTTGGCGGAGCATCAGGGGCTATTTTCGGAATTTTAATGGCTTTTGGTTATTTATTTCCAAATTCAGAGATGTTTCTTTTCCCATTGCCCATTCCAATTAAGGCTAAATATTTTGTAAGTTTTTATGGATTATACGAGCTTTATCAGGGAATACAGCAAAGTGAAGGAGACAATGTGGCACACTTCGCACATATAGGTGGAATGATTTTTGCAGTCATTCTTTTAAAATATTGGGGCACTAAAAGAAATACATTTTTTTAAGATGAAAAGTATTTGGTTCGACATAAAAATGATTTTTAATAGTCCTAATCAAGGACTAAAAAAGCTTATTGCTTTTAATATTTTTATATTTCTTGGTTTGATGGTTGGTAAAGTCATCCTTATTCTGGCAGGCCACGAAGAAATATTTTCAGCTGCATTGGAGCATTTAACGCTATCGTCAACGCCCATCATTGTACTTAAGGAGCCTTGGACAGTATTCACTTACTTCTTTATTCATATTGAATTATTTCATCTGCTTTTTAATATGATGTTCCTTTTTTGGTTTGGAATAATTATTCAAGACTTTATAGGTTCCGACCGGATCGTAAAATTGTTTATTTGGGGTGGATTATCAGGGGCAGTTGCTTATTTGCTTTTAGTGAACAGCTTCTCTTATTTTATTTTAAAGGGGCCGACCTACCTAAATGGGGCATCAGCTGGGGTTTTTGCCATTGTGGTTGCTGCGGCAACCATTAAGCCCACTTATCGCATTCATTTGTTTTTTATTGGCGATGTGCAGATTAAATATGTGGCTGCATTTTACCTTATTTGGTCGTTCATTGAAACTACCGGGACGAATGCCGGAGGTAATATTGCTCATTTAGGTGGTGCTTTAATGGGTTTTATGTATGGATTTTATTTTCAACTCCCACAAAAAAAGAATGTTTTTGTCAAAGAAGAAAAAGTATTTTCTTTTGTAAAAGTGGCTCAAAAAAGAATTTATGAATCTGTGAATGAACAGGATAATCAAGAAGTTGTAGAAGAAGAGCTGAACCAAATTTTAGATAAAATTTCTAAATCTGGGTATGATAGTTTGAGTAAATACGAAAAAAGGAGGTTGTTTAAAGCGAGTCAAAAAAACGAATAAGCCTAAAAACATTTTTACCTTTATATTGTTTGATATTCACCTTCGGGTAATTTTAATTATTAATTTATGCAATTCAAAGCTGGTCCATTATTAAGTAAAATACATTCTCCAGCAGATCTAAGGAGTCTTTCCCCGTCAGAATTGCCTAAAGTTTGTGAAGAATTAAGGCAGTTTATCATAGATCATGTTTCAGTTAATGGGGGGCATTTTGGCGCTTCTTTGGGAGTAACCGAATTAACCGTAGCCCTACATTATGTTTTCAATACTCCTGAGGACCAATTAGTATGGGATGTTGGGCATCAAGCTTATGGGCATAAAATACTTACCGGAAGGAAGGATGTTTTTCATACAAACCGACTTTTAGGAGGTATAAGTGGGTTTCCAAAAAGATCCGAAAGTATTTTTGATACGTTTGGTGTTGGGCATTCTTCTACCTCTATTTCAGCCGCTTTAGGAATGGCGGTGGCATCTCGTTACAAAAAAGAATTTCAAAAGCAACATATTGCCGTTATAGGGGATGGATCGATGACTGCCGGAATGGCGTTTGAAGCGATGAATCACGCAGGAGATATTCCAAATAATATGCTGATTATCTTAAATGATAATTGCATGGCCATAGACCCTAATGTGGGCGCATTGAAAGAGTATTTAACAGATATTAGAACATCTCATACCTATAACAAGGTGAAGGATGACGTATGGAATTTGTTGGGAAAAATGTCAAAATTTGGTAAATCAGCCCAAGAAATTGTATCCAAAATCGAAAATGGACTTAAAGCCACATTATTAAAGCAAAGTAATTTATTTGAGTCATTAAATCTTAGGTATTTTGGCCCTATTGACGGTCATGACATAGGATATTTAACCACTGTGTTAAATGATTTGAAAGATATTCCTGGGCCGAAAATATTGCATTGCATCACGACAAAAGGCAAAGGATATAGTTTAGCCGAGAAGGACCAAACCCTATGGCATGCCCCTGGAAAATTCGATAAATTAACGGGCGAAATTCACAAAAAGACTTTTGATAATCCTCAGCCTCCTAAATACCAAGAGGTTTTTGGACATACCCTATTAGAGCTAGCAGAAAAGAATCCCAAAATTATGGGGGTAACACCTGCGATGCCATCAGGATCCTCCTTGAATATTATGATGCGTGAAATGCCAGATAGAGCATTTGACGTGGGTATCGCCGAGCAACATGCCGTTACATTTTCTGCAGGATTAGCTACACAAGGACTTACCGTTTTTTGCAATATTTATAGTTCATTCATGCAAAGAGGGTACGACCAAGTCGTTCATGATGTTTGTTTGCAAAAATTACCGGTAATCTTTTGTTTAGATCGTGCTGGCCTTGCAGGCGCAGATGGGCCCACGCACCATGGACTTTACGACTTCGCGTTCATGAGGGCTCTCCCTAATATGATTGTAGCCGCACCTAGGAATGAGCAGGAACTTAGAAATATGATGTTTGCAGCTTCCTTAGACTCATTTAAAGAACTGAATCAAGCCATTACGATTCGCTATCCTAGAGGTGAAGGTGTGATGCCGGCGTGGAGAACTTCGTTTGAAAAAATTGAAATTGGCACAGGTGTAGAACTAATTAAAGGAGAAAATGTAGCCATATTAAGTATAGGTCATATTGGAAATGAAGCACAAAAGGCAGTCGAATTGGCCCAACAAAAAGGTCTAAATCCGGCATTGTATGATATGCGTTTTGTCAAACCCCTTGACGAGCGATTATTGCACGGCATTTTCAAAGCATTCAAAACCATCATAACAGTCGAGGATGCTGCGATTCAAGGAGGTTTTGGATCTGCCATTGCCGAGTTTATGGTAGACCATCAATACCAAGCCAAAATAATCCGCCTAGGAATTGCCGACCTGATTGTTGAGCATGGAGAACAAAAAGAATTATATGAGTTTTGTGGAATTGACTCAACTAGCATTTTAGCCAAAATTTTACAAGAATATCCTATAAAAACCAAGGTAATCAATACTCACAAGTCGATTGATTAAATTCGAGTTTGGTAATTTAAATCAAATAGTACTTTTCAAAGAAATAATCCATACCTTTGCACCTTAAAATTTACGAGCCTTCATTTTATGCAAAGCATCCGCAACATTGCCATTATTGCCCACGTTGACCACGGTAAAACTACTTTAGTTGACAAAATCATTCACGCCTCAAAAATATTTAGAGAGAATCAAGAGTTTGGAGATTTAATTCTAGATAACAATGATTTGGAGCGTGAGCGAGGCATAACAATTACCTCAAAAAACGTATCCGTACGCTACAATGGAGTTAAGATAAATATTATTGACACTCCTGGTCACGCCGACTTTGGAGGAGAAGTAGAGCGTGTTTTACGTATGGCTGATGGTGTTTTACTATTAGTTGACGCATTTGAAGGCCCAATGCCTCAAACTCGTTTCGTATTATCTAAGGCGATTGCTTTGGGTCTTAAGCCGATTGTTGTAGTCAACAAAGTAGACAAGGAGAATTGTCGTCCAGATGAAGTTCATGAGCAAGTTTTTGACTTAATGTTCAATTTGGATGCGTCAGAGGAGCAATTAGATTTTCCATGTATTTATGGATCGTCGAAGCAAGGGTGGATGAGTGAAGATTGGAAGGCTCCTACAGATAACATCATTGCATTATTAGATTCTATTATTAAAAATATTCCTGCATCCAAGGTTCAAGAAGGAACCCCACAAATGCAAATTACCTCATTAGATTATTCGTCTTTTGTGGGTCGTATTGCCATCGGGCGTTTAGAAAGAGGAACATTGACAGAGGGAATGCAAATTGCCCTTTGTAAAGCAGATGGAAGTACCAAGAAAATGCGCATCAAGGAACTTCAAGTATTTGAAGGTTTAGGTAAAGTGAGGGTGGAAAAAGTAGAATGCGGAGAAATTTGCGCCATTACTGGTATTGAGGATTTTGAAATTGGCGACACAGTTGCTGATGCTGAAAACCCGGAGGCTTTGGAGCGTATTGCTATCGACGAACCTACGATGAATATGTTGTTTACGATCAACAACTCTCCATTTTTTGGTAAAGAGGGTAAATTGGTTACTTCTCGTCATATTCGTGAGCGTTTATTCAAGGAGACTGAAAAGAATTTGGCCTTAAAAGTAATGAACACTGAGAGTGAAGATAAATTCTTAGTTTTTGGTCGAGGAATTTTACATTTATCCGTGCTCATTGAAACGATGCGTCGGGAAGGATATGAGTTACAAGTAGGCCAACCCCAAGTAATTTTCAAAGAAGGTGAAAATGGAGAGCGTTTAGAGCCTATTGAAACTTTGGTTGTAGATGTACCTGCGGAAGTTGCCGGAAAGGTGATTGAACTTGCAACCCAAGGAAAAGGAGAATTGTTGATTATGGAACCTAAAGGCGACCTTCAACATTTAGAATTTAATATACCTTCTAGGGGTTTAATCGGTTTAAGATCAAAAGTATTAACCGCAACATTTGGTGAAGCCATTATGGCGCACCGTTTTACCGCATATGAGCCTTTTAAAGGACCAATTCCAGGACGTATCAACGGATCATTAATTTCGATGAATACGGGAGCTGCTATTCCCTACGCGATAGATAAATTACAAGATAGAGGCGTATTTTTTATCGATCCAGGCGAAGAGGTTTATACAGGAATGGTTGTAGGAGAGCATAATCGTCAAAATGACATTGAAGTTAACCTACAAAATGCCAAGCAATTAACTAACATGCGTGCTTCTGGAACAGATACAAACGCTAAAATTGCGCCTAAATTAAATTTCTCATTGGAAGAATGTATGGAGTTTATCCAAAAGGATGAATATTTAGAAATTACTCCTAAATCACTTCGAATGCGTAAAATTTGGCTAGATCCCAATGAGCGTAAGCGCAATGAGAAAAAACCAAGCTAATGCAAAAAGACTACCCCAACAGGTAGTCTTTTTTAATACCTGATCGCTGCTCTCTGATCCAAAAAATCTACTTCCTGAATTACATGTTTGGGATAATAAGTCGACCATAAATACTGAAAATAACTCGAAGGTTTCTTTGTAATTAGTATAGTTGAATGATCCCAAGTACGTAACCAGTGAGGTTTCATCAAGAGAGCCGTTTTGGATACCATCACCGTGGCTCCATAGCCTTTAGGTCTAATGGCTGCTTTATTTAAAAGAATGAATTTGTTGTTTTTATAAGGCCAACTGTAATTCTTAGTGGGGTCGTAGTATATTCCCAAGGTGTCACGAACTCCCGCATTAGCCCAAAGCGGACTCAAGTGGCCTTGTATCCAAAGAGGATCCAACCTCAAATCAACCGGAACAAAAAAATAAGATTTCATACCTGAAATCAGGACAAAAATGGGATAACCATTATATTGAGACAAGAAAGATTGTGGATGGTTTCGTGAGGGGATTACATGAAATATACATTCAAAGCTGATCAGAAAAATTGCCCATGACAAATACCAGCGCTTTCGGAAAATCAACCAGCACCACAAGCATGTGACAAGCAAAAAATAGACGAAGACTTCAATCAAGTGAATTTTAAGGAATGGCAATATCGGGTGAAAAAGATAGACAAACTTAAACATGACAAAATGCAACATTGAAAAACTAAAATCTAATAGAAGTCCCAACCATCGCAATAAAAAATCAAGCTTTAGAAAAACCAAAATAGGAGATGTACTAATAAATAAGAATCCTGTGCCGAGTGAAATAGTCGACAGCACAATTAAAATAGGATTAAGTAATAAGAACCAAAATGGATTGGGAAATTGATAAAAATAATAAATAATTAAAGGCCAAGTAAAAATTTGGGCTGCCAGAGCCACACAGGTTAGCTCCCAAGTATTAGATAAAATAAATTGAAGAGGCCTATATGGTAAATTAATTGTTACCAGAGTTGCCCATTTTTGTTGGAATATAATTAACCCCAACACGGCTAAATAAGACAGTTGAAACCCAGGTTCAAACAATGCCATTGGTTTACATACCAATAGTACGAAACATGAGAAAGCCCATGTATTAATTCCATTTTGATGGTACAAAAATGCCTTAGCGAAAAGCATCACCGAAAACATCCAAGCGGACCTAAGAACAGGGTCAGAAAAACCAGAAATTCCAGCATACGCCCAAAGTAAAATCATCATTAAAATGAAAAAAAGAATTTTGCCATAACGGCCCTTTCGCAATAAAAAGCCTAAAATAAAACTTAGCCCTGCATATAAAAGGCCAACGTGCAAGCCTGAGACCGACAATATATGAATTGCCCCCAAAGAAGAGTAGACCGCCAACGTTTCAAAGTCAATACTCGATTTAACTCCTAAGAGCATCGTTTTTGCCACGTCTAAATTGATTCCTGGATGCATGGCAAGCTCTAATTGTTGGGCCAAATAAGATTGCCACAAGTGGAAATAGTAAACTATATTTTTATTTACAGCAGCTTCATTTAAGAGCATAAATGAATTTTTGGCAATAAATGTGGAGCCATAAATTCCTTTGGCATGAAAATATTCTGACCAGTTTTTTTCAAAGGGAAATGATGGTTGGGGAAAAGGAATCAATGTAGATTGTACGAGCAATCTACTTCCTTTCACAGGCTTATTTACCGTTTTCTCAAGGTATATTTTAAAATTACCAGAACCCTTTTTCCAGTTCTTCTGGTCTAAAAATGCAATGCAATGAACGATTAAACCGATTGATTTAGGCTTGTTTTCTGGAAAATCAATGACCTCAAAAACAAACGTATTTGTTTTTTTTAGATCAAAGTTTAAGTTGGCCCGAGCGTTAAAACCAGCGTTTAAATAACTAGCAATCGGCAATAATAAGCTAAATGAAATACTTAAGAAATTACGAATCTTGAAAAAGCTCCCTATGAAAATAGCCATCCATAGCGCACTTAAAACATAAATAAATGGAGTTGAAAAAAATGGAAAATACGCATACATGCAAATTCCAATCATCCATAAAATGGCAATTCGAAGAAAAGGGAAACGAAGGAAAAAAGAATACAAAGCTTAGGCAGATAGACCTAAAGATAAAATTTTTTCTGACTGATTAAAGCCTCTACTTGATCAGGAACTAGATATTTAATAGACTTGCCATTTTGGATGCAAGATCTAATATAGGTAGCCGAAATTTGTAAAATAGGCGCGTCAATCTTGATAATGCTCTTATGTTGCCATAAATCGGAGGTAGCTATTTCACCTCGAGGATATACATAGAGCGTAAAATAATCAAGTATCTTATCGAAATTTTTCCAACTTTTAAACTGCTCAAGATTATCACCTCCCAAAATCAAAGAAAATTCTTTCGTAGGGTGGCGCTCTGTTAAGTGGATTAACGTATCTATGGTATAAGATGGCTTGGTTAAGCTAAATTCAATATCGCAGGATTTAAAAGCAAAATTATCGGCAATGGCCCTATCAACTAAATCAAGTCGATCGAATTCATGTAATAAGTTTTTGCTTTTTTTATGCGGATTTTGTGGAGAGACGACAAACCAAATTTGATCCAAAGCTGTTTGATTTAATGCGGCTTGGGCAATAATGAGGTGCCCATGATGTATGGGATTAAAAGAGCCAAAAAACAATCCGACTTTCATGTTAGCTTGTGAATTGGGTGAACAATTTCTGTGCCTTTTGGATAGCTAAATCTAACGTATCATTGACTAGAATTACGTCAAATTTATCTTGAAATGACCATTCAAATTTCATTTTGAACACTCGCTTAGATAGCGATTCCTCCGTCTCTGTACCTCTTGACCGAAGCCGTTCTTCTAATATCTCTAAGGAAGGGACTTTGACAAAGATGGCCAAAGCCTTATCCCCATAATACTGTTTTAAAGCGAGTCCCCCTTTAACGTCTACATCAAAAATTACATGCTTTCCACTAGCCCAAATACGCTCAATCTCTGATTTTAGGGTACCATAATAGGCACCGGAGTAGACCTCTTCCCACTCGACAAAAGCGCCTTCATTGATTTTTTCACGAAAATTATCTGGAGTAAGAAAGTAATAATCTTGACCATTTTCTTCTAATCGGCCTCTTTTATCTCGTGTACATGCCGAAATGGAAAAACCTAGATTCGAATTATTTTTCAATAATTCCTTAACGATGGTCGTTTTACCTGATCCCGAAGGGGCCGAAAAAATAATTAATTTACCTTCCAAAAATATTTCACTTTAGTTAAGCTAGCAAAATAAGGGAATAAGAATTGAAATTAGGATTAAAAGCAAAAAAAGTTTTAATCTAATCTTATGAATGATTTGCTCCGGACAGGATAATTGACATTTAGATTTAAGGTTTTTTTTAAGCGACAGCTCTAATTCATAGCCCTTTTGACATGGCAAACATTGATCTTTATTAGCAATAAAATCTTCTTTTTCAGCTACGCTTGCTTCCCCATCCAAAATCTTTTGAATCAATTGCATACAATCCTGATGGTGTTCACAGCTCGTTTTCATTTTATTTCACCTTAATTCAATTTTTTTAACATCGCTTTTAGAAAATTAGTTCCCTGAATTTAATGACACGTTGTCAGTTATACCCCTTCGTCTTAGCGTAATTCACCAATTTGGTTTTAAGCAAGGTACGCGCCCGATGCAAACGTGATCTAACTGTGCCGATGGGTATATCCAAAATTTTAGCCATCTCCTCGTAACTAAACTCCTCCAAGTCACATAAAATAATAATCATTCGAAAATCAACTGGGAGAGATTGGAGTGCGGCGGTGATCTCATCTCCCAACATATCATTAACTGTTTCCGCTTGTAAATCAGCAAAATATGCAGGTTCCGCGGCTTCATCTTCCCCAGAAATTGACTGTTCTACCCATTCAAATTCTACTTTAGAAGGGCCTCTCGATTTCTTACGATAGTCATTGATAAAATTATTTTTTAAAATTCTGAATAACCAAGCTTTCGCGTATGTGCCTGGTTCAAAAGAATTTATAAAACGATATGCTTTTAGACAAGTGTCCTGTACTAAGTCTTGAGCATCATCTTCGTCGCCAGTTAACTTAAGGGCGAAATTATACATGGCATCCATGTGTGGCATGAATTCTTTTTCAAAAACACCCCTCGCATTACCTAAAGAATAAATTTTGTCTTTTACCTCGACTTCCATGAGCATGAATTTATTCGCAAAATTTACGAAACAACCCTAATTGCAATTATGAAGCCAAAAATCTACGTGACAAAAAGACCTAGTTTTTTTGATTGAATAATTCAAGCATTCCGAAAACCAATGTACCTAAAATGGCACTAGCAAAAGCCCTGAGTAGGCTGTACATCAATAAAGTAGCATCGGCGGATTCTACTAAAAATAAAACCAAGTGATGCGAGAGAAGCATCACAAAAATATATGGGAAAAACCACAAAGCTTTCATTTCACTCAATGATACACTCGATCGCTCATCATACCCATTCACCGGAGTTAAAACCTTAAAGAATGTGGGTCTTAAAAACGCGATAAATACGGTGGCTAATGAATGGATTCCGTGTGTATTATAGAAAATATCGACAATCCAACCTATAAAAAAACCACCCAAAATTAAATAAAACATTGGAGTGTGAATAGGTGCTTTTATTATGATCCAAAGGTAAATAAAGCAAAATGCCACATTAGCCAATGCCACATCTCTTAGAATAAAAACCTGCGCAAAAAGGCTAAAAATAACGATAAAAATCCATTTGATTTGAAATGAATTACCCATATTATTCAGGCTTAGGTTTTGAGGTTTCCAAGTTTATTTGTTGGTCTAACAGGTGATTCTTTATCACATACACATATTTAAGGGTCGAGAAATTAGTCAGCAACATCACTTTAATATTATGAAATGTTTCATCTTTTTCAAGACCTACTTTTGCGACAATGCCAATCGGAATATTGGGAGGAAATACCACATTATAATCAGAAGTCACAATCGTATCCCCTTTAAGCACTTTTTTATATTTGGAAACATCCATCATTTCAACCACCTCCGTTTGAATTCCAGGCCATTTTATGTAACCTAATTCTCCGGTAGATTTAAGTTTCGCGGAAACGTTATTTTCTATGTGCAATACCGACACTACTAAAGATAAATTAGACGTACAAGACATAACTTTACCGACCACCCCAGTGGACGAGATTACCGCCATGCCCGGCTTGATTCCATCCACTAAGCCTTTGTCTATGGTCAAATAATTCTGCGACATTTGTGTGCTTTGATCGATCACCTTACTAGCCACAGGGGCATACCGATTGAGCATGGCTGAACTAACAAAATAAGGAACTTTGCTTTCTGGCTGCTTTATGGCACTTAATTTAAAGATCTCTTGTCTTAATCGGGAGTTTTCTAAAGCAAGCTCAGCATTCACTTCACCTAGATGATAATATGTTTTTATTTCACGACTTGTAGCTAAAAGGGATGCGGCCCAGCGATTTGTGGTGTTCAAATAGATGACATGTTGAAAATCATCGTATTTGAAAATAGACCAAACATTAATCAACTCCAATAAAATAAACAAAAGAATAATCCTTTGTCGAATAAGGAATTGAAACAATTGATTCATGCCAAAGCTATCATTAAAAGGAAGAAATTAAGTAATTAAAACCGCCCTGTATTTGTCAAGATTTTTTAGAATTTCGCCTGTACCTCGCACAACTGCCTTTAATGGATCATCGGCAATATGTACTTTCAGTTGGGTTTTCTTCTCAATTCTTTTATCCAAACCATGTAGCATAGCACCACCACCGGCTAAATGAATTCCATTATGAAAAATATCTCCGGATAACTCGGCAGGTGCCCTTTGCAAGGTTTCCATAATGGCTACCTCAATCTTGGTAATTGAACTATCCAAGGCATAAGCGATTTCGGAATAATTAATTAAAATTTCTTTAGGAATACCCGTCATTTGATCACGACCTCTAATCTCAAAATCGGGCGGTGCATTTTCTAATTCTGGTAATGCCGCACCCACTTGAATTTTAATCTGCTCAGCTGATCTCTCGCCAATGACTAATTTATGCTCACGCAATAAATAATCCTTAATATCTCTTGTAAACTCATCTCCTGCGACGCGAATAGAGTTCTCGACAACTATGCCACTCAATGAAATAATGGCAACTTCCGTTGTACCCCCACCTATATCCACCACAAGCGATCCGTTGGGTTGTTCAATATCAATTCCTATTCCAATAGCAGCTGCTATGGGTTCATGTACCATGTAGACCTCACGTGCCCCAGCATGTTCTGCTGAGTCCTTTACAGCTCTTTTTTCCACCTCAGTTATCCCTGATGGAATGCAAATAACCATCCGTAGTGCTGGAGAAAAAAACGAATTCCCCTTATCCATCATCTTGATCAAACCTCGCATCATTAATTCAGCTGCCGTAAAATCCGCAATCACACCATCCTTTAAAGGCCGAATTGTTTTGATGTTATCATTCGTTTTTTCATGCATCATCATTGCTTGTCGACCTACAGCCAAAACTTTATTTGTGTTTCTGTCTAACGCAATAATAGATGGTTCATCTACAACTACCTGATCTTTGTGAATGATTAAGGTGTTTGCAGTACCTAAGTCAATCGCGATGTCTTTTGTAAGAAAATTAAATAATCCCATGATTTAGTATAATTATTGGATTTAAGCTGGATTGTAAATCCACAAGTATCAAATTTACGGATAAATTATGAGCTAATTATTTATTTTAATTTAAAAATATAGGCGTCCTAAAAATAATTATAAAAACTACAGGCTCATACTTTTTGAATTTTTAAAGAATCAAAAAAGCATAATTATAGGTATATTACAATAAAACCTATTTAAATATATTGAAAAAAAAGACTATTTTTTTTCTAAATAATTTGGATTTATTCGCTAATTTATTAGTTTTGTCCAAGTTAAATTAATAGAATCGTAATAATCGACGATAAAACATACGAAAATGGAAGATTATAATAAGATTATCGAGTCCTTGGGAGTTAAATTTATTAAGGCTAGAAACATTAGAATATTACAACCTATCCGAATAAAAAATTACTACGATGTCGAAAACTCGCTCTTGATATTGTACAAAGGCGAAGTTTCATTTGGTGAGGAAGAAACCCAAGTAGAAGAGGGTGATATGCTTTTTATTCCGGGTGGCAAAATGGTCAGTGTTACGTATGGTAATGCAGAAAAACCTAAGGCAGTAAATAATGAAGAGTTCATGACGCATCGTGAGCTATACTTTGACCAAAATAATGATTCAAGCGCCATTGGCAGACTTGAAAATTCATTTGGCATGGTCGCGTTTGAAGCTAAGGTTTTTGATTCGGTGAATTTCTTTACATCTCTAGATATCCCTCCATTTTTAATTAAGAAAGATGAGAAGCTGGCTCAAACCATCAAAGAAATTCTCCTTGAGGATATGTCGGATGAAATTGGCAAAGGCAGGATCATTAAAATAAAAACGGAAGAAATTGTCATTGAAGTTATTCGTTATATCATTCATAATAGATTATTTGTTGAGCAACTAGCCACAAACAGCACCTATTTCAAAGATCCTAGGTTAATTGACATTTTTGCTTACATCAAGGATCATATCGGCGGCGATTTGTCCAATAAAGTATTAGCCAATGTGGCCAATGTATCTGAAGACTATGTCGGGCAATATTTCAAAATGTTGACTGGAATTAATCCACAGGATTACATTGAATATCAAAGAATGGAAGCTGCCGTGGGTCTTTTACGTACCACTAAAAAATCCATTCGTGCCATAGGTTCTGAAGTAGGGTTTAAAGACACCGCTTATTTCTGTAGAAGATTTAAGATGATGTTTGGTATCCCAGCTGGTAAAATGAGACGTCGTGAATCATTGATGAATATTTAATTCAATGAGACAAGTATAAAAAAAGGCCTGAAAATTCAGGCCTTTTTTGTTTACATAAAGTACTTCAGTTTAACGAGTTCGCGTTCTGTTAAATACCTCCAATGGCCTCTTGGCAAATCTTTTTTAGTCAAACCAGCAAATGTTGTTCTGTCTAGTTTCGTTACCTCATAGCCCAAATGTTCAAATATTCTTCGGACGATTCGGTTTTTCCCTGAGTGAATTTTAACGCCAATGACGTAACCATCCGGAGTGACTTTAGCTAAATCATCCACTTTGATTTCTCCATCTTCTAAGGTTAATCCCGCTTTGATTTTTTCGAAATCATCATCGGTCAAAGGCTTATCTAACTCTGCTTGGTAAATTTTTTCAATCTCATGGGATGGGTGAGTTAATCGGTCGGCCAACTCGCCATCATTGGACAATAATATTAAACCTGTTGTATTGCGGTCTAATCTTCCTACTGGATAAATACGCGCATCGCCCGCATTTTTGACTAATTCCATAACCGTTTTACGATCATTCGGATCTTCGGTTGTGGTCAAAAAGTCTTTAGGTTTATTCAATAATACATAGACTGGCTTTTCGCGATTCAATTTCCGATTGCCATATTTGACAATATCTGTAGGAGCTACTTGATAGCCCATTTCAGTAATCACTTTGTTGTTCACTTTAATTTCACCCGCCTCGATCAATTTATCTGCGTCACGGCGCGAACAAATCCCCGCATTCGCGATATATCGATTTAAGCGAACCATATCACTTTTACTTTCAGCTTCTCTAATTCTTTTTTGAATTTTAGCAGGAGCCTTTTCTTTAAAACGATCTAATTTATACTGTGGCGTATGTGCTGGACTCTCCTCGTACCTATTTCTACTTTTAAACGTATCTCTCTTTGAGAATTTGCTTGTTGGCGCTTCCCGGAAATCCTTCGAAGAATCATCCGATTTATCCGCGTCAAATACTCTTTTGGGACGCTCATTTTCCGAATTCTCTCGTTGAAATGGCTTGCGCTCACGATCTCCTGAAAATTCTCTTTTAGGTCCGTCAAACTCTCTAGGTGGTTGGCTTTCTGAATTTGAATCTCCTACTTGAAAAGCTCTGTTAGGTCGATCCCCCGCATATGGTTTTCTTTCTGGATTAAATGGCTTGCGCGCACGGTCCCCTGAAAATTCCCTCTTAGGCCCGTCAAATTCCCGACGTGGGCGGTTTTCTGAATTTGAATCTCCTCCTTGATAAGGTCTTGACTCTCTATTTCTTTCCCCAGAGTTGGGTGTTCTTTCTGAAGAGTATGGCTTACTATAGGGCTTGCGCTCACGGTCTCCCGAAAATTCTCTCTTAGGCCCGTCAAATTCCCGACGTGGGCGGCTTTCTGAATTTGAGTCTCCTCCTTGATATGGTCTGCTAGGTCGATCCCCAGCGTATGGTTTTCTTTCAGGATTATAGGGCTTGCGCTCACGGTCTCCTGAAAATTCTCTCTTTGGTCCGTCAAATTCCCGACGTGGTCGGCTTTCTGAATTTGAGTCTCCTCCTTGATATGGTCGGCTAGGTCTATCCCCAGCATATGGTTTTCTTTCTGGATTATAGGGCTTGCGCTCACGGTCTCCTGAAAATTCCCTTTTGGGCCCGTCAAAAGATCTTGGCTCTGATGAACGAAATTCAGATCTCCCACCCCGATCGCTCGTTGGCTTATTTCCGGTACTCCGATCTGTAAAATTTTTGGTTGGTTTTCTTGCTGATGAGCCTCCGCTACTTGGACCCGAAAACTTGCGTGTGGATTCTGAACGACGAATGTCATCCTTTTCGATTCTTTTTCTCATAAAATGTGCAACATCACTGCTGGATTGTATAAGGCATTACACCTTATTATTTTCTAAATTTCTGCAAAGTTACATGAAATTAATGAGCATAGCTTATTACATTTGAAAGTTCTTTTAAAATAGATAGTATTTTACAATCCGCATATGTTCAAAAAATATTCGATTCTGTTCTTATTGGGCATTTTTTTCACTTCATGCCAGACGGATAAATTAAGCAATAAAAAAGCGTTAAAGCATTTTGATAAGGGTGAATATGAATTGACCATTAAGGAATTACTCCCCTTGGCTCAAAAAGGTTTCCAATTGGATCAAACTAATTTTCTATTGGGCGAATCTTTCCGACTATCCAATCGGATCACTCAATCTTTACCCTATTACCAACAAGCGCAGGCTAAGGGCTATTTGGACAAAATGCTTCCCTATTACATGGCAATGTCTGCTAAATCCATCGGCAATTATGAATTAACAAAAAGCTATTTAAGTGAATTTATCAAGTCAAATCCAAGCCGACTATATCAAATCAAGTCAGAAATTGAATTAGAAAACTTAGGCCAAATTCCTGAATTACTTAAAAAACAAAGTCCCGTAACGCTTCAAGCGCTCGCAGGAAATACAGCCAAAACAGAGTTTGACGCGAAAAAAATAGGAGACGAATTGATTTTCACCAGTTCATCTAAACCTGAAATTTACAAAAATAATGGTCTGCCTTTTTTAGGCATTGTCAAAGCCCCTTTGAAAAATCCTGGAGAAATAGGAAATCAATCCATATTTAGCTCAGCCCTTTTTAAAGAAAATGCGAACGACGGAACTCCAGCGTTTACCAAGGACGGAGGCACCGTCGTTTTTGCCAGAGGAAATACAGGCAAAAGCAAAGATCCTTCCCCCGATGTGGACTTATATATGTCCAAAAAAACAGGCAATGCTTGGTCTGAACCTGAACGACTTAGCATTTCAGATTCGATCGCTTGGGATGGTAGTCCCAGTTTTTCTGCTGACGAAAGAACCTTGTATTTTAGTTCTAATCGTCGAGGCGGAAAAGGGGGCGTTGATTTATACCGAGTGCCTATTGACAACTCTGGCCGGTTTGGCCGACCGATCAACTTAGGTTCCACGATTAACACTCCGGGAGATGAATTGTTTCCCTACGTAAGTGCCAACGGGAAATTGTATTTCTCCTCAGATGGGCATCCGAGCATTGGAGGTTTGGATTTGTTTGTGGCTAGTCGGAATGAAAATGAAATTCTAGTCGAACATTTAGGAGTCCCCATCAATTCTATAGGCGACGACTTTGCTATATCCTTTTCGGATTCTACCCAAGGCTATATTAGTTCCAATAGGCCTGGAGGCAAAGGCGATGACGACATCTATTTTTTCAAGTCCACTGGCTCTGAAGATCGTTGGTGGACCACCGCTCCACCACCCGTCATTGATACATTAAACAAGAAAATTGTCAATTATTTTGTACAAGTCAAGGTCGTAGATCCATCCGGAAATCCGATTGACTCCGTCAAAATTAATGTTCGGAAAAATGGCCAAACCCTATCCAATGAGAAAACCAATAAAAAGGGATTCATTGAATTGATCGATTTGGCTGAAAATGACGAGCTCGTCTTTAAGTGTGACAAAGAAGACTTTATCACGGTTCGATCCAGCTTCTCCATGGAAGGAAAAACCATCCCTGAGTCTTTATTGAAAAAAGAAATGACGGACACGACATTCCAAGTAATCATCACGATGGACCGACCGGAGATCGGGAAAGAGATTTCAAAATTGTACGAAATCAATTCCATTTATTATGATTTGGACAAAGCAGATATCCGTACCGATGCGGCAGAAGAACTAGATAAAATTGTCCAATTTTTAACGGACAACACACAGATGAATTTGGAATTAGGCGCCCATACAGATGCTAGGGCAAGTACCGGGTATAACTTGAAATTATCACAAAGAAGGGCTGAATCAGCGGTCAACTATATTATTCGTCGGGGAATTGCCAAAGATCGCATAAAACCCAAAGGGTATGGCGAAGGCCAATTAATCAATGAATGTTCAGATGGGGTAGAATGTCCCGAAGAAATGCATCAACAAAATAGACGGACTGAGTTTAAAATTATCAAAATTAGCACGGAATAAAATGGCTAACTACGTATTAAAGGGCGGTCAAATTGTCAATGAAGGCAAAATCTTTCAAGGAGATATTCGGATCAAACAAGGCCGCATAGATAAAATTGCCTCCTCAATTTCTCCCAATGCTGAGGATCAAGTAATAGACTTGAGTGGAAAACATGTATTTCCAGGCATGATCGATGACCAAGTGCATTTTAGAGAGCCCGGGTTAACGCATAAAGCAAAAATTGCCTCCGAAGCGCGTGCTGCGGTAGCCGGCGGAGTAACAAGTTTTATGGAAATGCCCAATACCGTACCCAATGCACTTAATCAAGCATTATTAGCCGATAAATATGACATTGCACAGGCGGGGTCTTTGGCCAATTATTCCTTTTTTATGGGGGCGTCCAATGATAATTTGGAAGAAGTACTTAAAACATCCAAAAGAGATGTTTGCGGACTTAAAATATTCATGGGTTCAAGTACCGGAAATATGTTGGTCGATAACGTGCAAACCCTTGAAAAACTTTTTACTCGTAGCGAAATGCTCATCGCAACCCATTGTGAAGATGAGGCAACTGTTCGCGCCCGTTTAGCTTTATTCAAAGAAAAATATCCATCAGACGATGCTCCAGCCTATTTACATCCACTCATACGCAATGAGGAAGCATGTTATTTGTCGTCTTCCATGGCTATTGACCTAGCCAAAAAATCCAATGCGCGCTTACACATTTTACATATTAGCACGGAGGAAGAATTAGCCTTATTTGACCATACCAAACCGGTAAAAGAAAAAAGAATCACGGCTGAGGTTTGCGTCCACCACCTTTGGTTTGATGCTTCCGATTACGAACTAAAGGGCAATTTAATTAAGTGCAATCCAGCCATTAAGGACGCCAGACATAAAAATGCATTGCGAAAAGCATTGAATACGGGGGAGTTAGATATCATCGCCACAGATCATGCACCGCATACCTGGGAAGAAAAACAACAAGGGTATTGGTCCGCACCTTCGGGTTTGCCCTTAGTCCAACATCCACTTTTGATCCTTTTCGAATTAGCCCAAGAAGGGGTTTTGACTTTAGAAAGGATTGCTGAAAAAACAGCGCATGCCGTGGCTGATTGCTTTCAAATAGAGGAAAGGGGGTATATCAGGGAAGGTTATTGGGCTGACTTGACGATTGTCGATTTGCAAAAGCCGACATATGTCGAAAAATCTAATGTACATTTTCAATGTGCATGGTCCCCATTAGAAGGCCAGATATTTTCTGCAAGCATCGAATCCACATTTGTGTCTGGACATTTAGCCTATTCAAACGGAAAATTTGATATGAGTCGGTTAGGAAAAAGACTTCTATTTAACCGCGATTAAAGTACGTCATCAAAATAGACGCGCAAGTAAAATCCTAAAGATTGGTTGTACAAAGCTCCTGATCCAGAAGCAATATTTAATATGCCAGCTTGATAGGTGACCCCCAAAGAAACAAAGTTTTGAGAAACAATTCCCATACCCACTTTGAATCCCATGTCGACCCTTCGCAAATCGCGAGAAAAACTTTCACCCGAAGTTGTGGTGGTCACATATGTGGTAGGTTTGAGTGGATTTGGGCCTCTGTTAACATACGTTGAATTATCCCATAATCCCACGCCAAAATAAGGACCAGCCCAAACCGATAAGCCACCTCCATATTCCGACAAGCTTCCTAATTTAATCTCCACATTGGGACTAAAGTCCAAATAATTTAGAGAAATCGTACGGTCAACATAAACAGAATCTGAAAAATTTGTTTTAGCATGATACCCTCTTTGAGATAATGCAAGTTGGGGACTAAAGCTCGCGCGGGCAGTTATTGGATATTGTAAACCTATGCCTAACTCAACGGCAGGTTTAAAAAAGTAGGATTCTCCTCCTGTACCTTCCCCACTAAATCGGACCGACTTAGCCTCTAGATGAAAAATCTTTTTTGGTTTATATTTTTGCCCCATCACACACATGGGAACCAATAAAATAAATAAGAAAATAGACTTTAAATACGAAGACATCATCGGGTTATTGCGAAATATTCCTCAATTTTAACCCATATTTATGTAAACACCAACAAAAGTTTATTAATTGGCTCGAATTTATGAAGAAAACTACCGGGACTTTACTCCCCTATTTTTCACTTTCAGGGATAGAAGCAGGATTAGATGAAGCGGGAAGAGGCTGTTTAGCAGGCCCAGTAGTAGCCAGTGCCGTTATTTTACCCAAAGACTTTACGCATGCTGGCCTAACGGATTCGAAACAATTAACACCCAAGCAGCGAACGAATTTAATTGACATCGTGAAACACTATGCCATTGAATATGCGATTGCGGAAGTGGACCATGAAACAATTGATCAAATAAATATTTATAAGGCCAGTGTGCTGGCTATGCACCATTCGGTGGACCAATTAAAAACCAGGCCCGATCATTTATTGGTCGATGGAAATAGATTCATCAACTATCCTTTGATTTCACATACCTGTATCGTGAAAGGAGATTCGAAATATTTTTCGATCGCCGCCGCCTCCATTTTAGCTAAAACGTATCGCGATGAATGGATGAAAAATGCAGCTGAAAAATACCCTGGGTACGGTTGGGAAAGAAATGCTGGCTATCCCACCTTAGAACATAGAAAAGCGGTGTTAAATTTAGGGCCAACAGCCATACATCGAAAAACCTTTCGTGTAGAATTAAAAGAAAAATGCTAAATTTATTTTTTTATAAAAGCCTTGAAAGCACTCTATACCTATAAAAATTTCTTTATCGTCTTTGCTCTTTTCTTGATTAGTCAAAAAATAGCGGCACAAGGAACACAAAATCGGCTCCTGCAAACCAATGAGCGCATAAAAAATGCAGAAGATTTTAGTCGGAAGTTAGATAGCAATTATAAAAAAAGCATCCGTATTGCAGGGGAAAGAGGTCTTAAAATAAAATCGGATTTAGGGAATGGGCGATTTTTAAGTCTTCAAGAAATCAATGAAATAGGCGAACCGCTCTATATTATAAACCACTCCAATACACAAGCTGCAGCGACCACTAAGACAAACCAACTCTATTCAGGAGGAAGCCTAGGGATTTCATTAAGTGGAAAATCAGATACTATGTCTGGCCGTTTAGCGATTTGGGATGGAGGAAATGCTTTGGCAACACACCAAGAATTTGGAGGTCGCATCAAACTACAAGAGAATTTAAGTACTACTGATATCCACGGCACACATGTTGCCGGTACCATGATTGCCTCAGGCATTAATTCCAACGCGAAGGGGATGTCGTTTGGTGCAGATCTTAAATTATGGGATTACAATAATGATAATGCTGAAATCAGTGATGCCTCTATTCCAAAAACGGGTCCCCCTTTGTTAGTAAGTAATCACTCCTATGGTTATCAAGCTGGTTGGGTCTATGATTCAACAAAAAATAAATGGCAGTGGTGGGGTGAGGACCAAGTAAGTACCTACGAGGACTATAAGTTTGGATTTTATAATGGGAACGCTCAAACACTAGATAAAATCGCATTTAATGCTCCTAATTATTTAATTGTTAAATCCGCTGGAAACAGCCGTGATGCGAATGGTCCAGAGGCAGGGAAATACTATTTTCTAAAGACATCTACCAAAGATTCTTCCAACATTGCCAGAAGTAAAAATGACGGATATGATATTATTTCCACTACTGGAACTGCCAAAAATATATTAACCGTGGGCGCCGCAGAATCCATGTACACCATTCCCGAAAAAGGAAGTGATGTTACTTTGGCTAGCTTTTCATCTTGGGGTCCCACAGACGATGGAAGAATTAAACCTGATATTGTAGGAATTGGCACCGATCTTTTATCCACCAGTAATGCCTCCACCACCAGCTATACTTACTTAAGTGGCACCTCTATGGCCACCCCTCAAGTGTCAGGATCCATCTTTTTGCTTCAACAGTTATACAACCGTCTAAATACCAATACATTTATGCGTGCAGCTACTCTAAAAGGGGTCATATTGCATACTGCAATGGATATGGCAGCAGTCGGCCCTGACTACCAAACGGGTTGGGGTCTTTTAGACATGGAAAAAGCGGCAAAAGTTATTTTAAATGTTGAAACCTCAAACTTGATTTCTGAAGGCACATTGGCCAACTCCTCAATAGATAAGCGTTCATTCGTAGCATCTGGGAAAGGCGATTTGGTCGCAACAATTTCTTGGACTGATCCTGAGTCAACTGTATATCCAATTAACACTGAAAATTTAAATAACCGTAAACCTAAATTAGTTAATGACCTGGATATTAAAATTTCGGATGGTGCAGGAAAATTTCTGCCCTTCATATTAGACCCCGCCGCCCCAGAAAAAATCGCAGAAGCTGGAGACAATATTCGTGATAACATTGAAAAAATCATCATTAAAGGTGCTGTTCCAGGAAAATCATATGAATTATCGATTTCACACAAGGGTACTTTAAAAAATGACAAACAAGACTTCTCGTTGATTGTATCCGGTATTGGTGGAAAAGCTTATTGTGCGATTACGCCAACAAGCCCACAAAATCTTATCAAGTCACTGGCCGTTGGCACCTATTCAAATACCGTATCAACTTCGCAAGACTTCACCTCCACGCCTATTCCTTTAGAATTAGGTGGATCCAGCGACCTCATATTAACCTTCTCCAATACTGCCAGCAAAAAAATAAAAGTGGTCGTAGACTGGAATCAAGATGGAGACTTCGAAGATTTAAATGAGGTGATGTTGGCCAGTGATCTCCTGAGCACCGAAAGCTATTCGGCAAAATTTAAAGTTCCGTCCAACCTTAGTATAAATCAATACTTCCGAATGAGGGTTGTCAGTGAACTAGGGAATTCATCGACTAATGTTTGTGGGAATTTAGGCACTGGTGAATCAGAAGAATATGTCATTCAAGTCATTCAGGCCTCCAATGATATGGGTGTTTTATCTATTTCAAATCCGGTCATTAGCTATTGTGCGACCAATGGGCCAACTTCGTTATCGGTCCGAGTGAAAAATTATGGAAGTAAATCTCAAAGCAATGTCCCCGTTACACTTAATTACTATTTGGACAACTTGCTGCAGGGAAGTCTTAATGGGAAAGTATTAAAAATTGACGCGGGAGTTGAACAAATTATTACGGTCACTGGAAACGCAAATTGGGTTGCAGGTAAAACATATAAGTTAAAGGCTATATCAAGTCTTGATGTAGATCAAAATACCAACAATGATTTATTAAGTGTCAATCAAAGTATCGAAAATCCGCAAGCACCAGTGGGAACAGGTTTGTTTTGCTCGGGGGCAAGTACATTAAATTTAAGTGCGTCTCAGGGATATCCGCTTTGGTACAGCAATAATGTTTTGGTGGCCTCAGGTACGACTGCCACTGCTCCAAACTCAACGAATTTCACAGTAGGCTCTAATGACTTTTCAGGCTCGATGAAGCCTCTAACAAAAAAGGACTTTGGCTCAGGTTCCTATTTTGAAAATTTTGGACCGGCACCTATATTTGACATCAAAGTTCCCATCGTATTACAATCAGCGAGGGTCTATGTCGGCACATCGGGTACCATCACTTTTGATGTTTTCAACTATGAAAGTGGTGAATTAATCTCATCAGTAACCAAAGATTTAACGGCTACTAGAACGCAAACAAATTCAACCAAAGTGAATAACCAATTGACCGACGACAAAAACGATCCCGGCCAGGTAGTTGAGCTAAATTTATCCTTTCCAAAACCTGGAACCTATATCCTTGCACAATCATGCAGCAATGGGGCGACGATATTCCGAAGTAATAAATCATTATCGGACACGGTAAATACCCCTACAAATCTGGGCTATCCTTATACGATCCCTAGTATTTTATCCATGACGGGGGCTTTATTTAATGGGGCGCCCATCACCAGTGGATACTATTATTTTTACGATATGAAGTTCAAATCGCTTGGATGTCCAAGTCCACGAGCAACGGTCAATATTACGACTTCAAAAACTCCTGAAGTGAGCATAAATCCGGTAGGCAGTCAAACAATCTGCTTGCTTGGTTCCCTGCTCATTACGGCAAAATCACCAGACAACCCTAGTTATCAGTGGCTATTAAATGGGGCCGCTATCAGTGGAGCTAATTCAGCGACCTATAATGCTAATAAAACAGGTGCCTATCAAGTGAAATCGACCATTGGTGGGTTATGTTCAAGTACATCAAGTACCTTGAATTTGACCATTTCAAATCCCTTGCCTCCGGTCATTACTTACTTAGATGGAACCATGAAAATAGCAGGCACTGGGACCATTCAATGGTATGTAAACGGGGCCATTATACCTGGTGCAACAACATCCTCATTTATTCCCGTGCAAAGTGGCCTGTACTCTGTATTCCTCAAAGATGTGAATGGATGTAGCGCGACATCTGATTTATTGACCATCAATATATTAGCTGCTGAAAAAGAAAACCCTTTTTCAGTGTATGTCGCCTTTCCTAATCCGGCCGTCGATTTACTTAACGTAGGATTACCCCAAGCCCTTGCAGGTACTTATACCATCGAAATTATTGATATACACGGAAGGATTTTTCTCACCGAAAAAGTCAATTTAGAACCTGGAGTAAATCAATTGAAAATTGACATTTCGAAAATCCCTGTGGGCACATACGTAGTTCGATTACCCGAAATCCTGAGCCAACCGAGCATGAAGTTTATTAAAAACTAGAGAATTGTTTTGACCAAGTATCGGCCACTTGTTTTGCCGGCCAACATGCCTAGCAAGATTTCAGGTGCTTCTTCTAAGGATATAGTTTTCACTATTTGATCCATCGGGAAACACCATTCTTTAGCTAATTTATTCCAAACTTTTTTCTTCAACTCCAAAGGAGAATCAGCCGAATAAATGCCTAATAATCGCGCCCCTCTAAGGATAAACGGATAAATCTGCAAGTTTAATTCGACACTAGAGGCCATCCCGCAGGCAGCTACTGAACCACCAGCCTTTAGACTTTTTAAAATTTTAATTATTGTATCTCCTCCTACCGTATCGATCGCTCCTGAAAATCGCATCGAGTAAAGTGCTTTCGATGTTTCCTGGAGGAATTCCTCCCGATCGATTATTTCATCCGCACCGATCGACTTCAAAAAGTCATGTAAGCCTTTTTTCCCTGTGATGGCAATGACCTCATAGCCCAAATGCTTCAATAATAAAATACTACACATCCCCAAACCTCCAGTAGCACCACTCACCACGATAGGACCATCGCTAGGTTTAATACCGTTTTGTTGCAAGGCCAACATCGCCATTCCGGCTGTCAAACCGGCGGTGCCTATTTGCATGGATTTCTCCAGCGTTAGTCCTGAAGGTAATTTGATGATCCAATTCGATGGAACGGAAATAAACTCACATAATCCTCCATGAGCATTCATGCCCAAATCGAAACCAGTAATGATAACTTGACTTCCAGCTTTAAACTTGCCTGAAGGGTCATTAATCACAATCCCTGCAGCATCTATCCCCGGAATGTGAGGAAAATTTCGAGTAATGCCTCGATGTCCAGAAGATGAAAGGGCATCCTTATAATTTAAAGAGGAATAAAAAACTTGTACAAGGACCTGCTCGGGATTTAAAACATCCAACGGGATATTTGAAACGGAGGTGACATAAGTTCCATCTCCATTTTCACTTGTCCATAAGCCTTTAAAAGTTTCCATCCTTTAATTCTTTGTCCAAAGAAAAATCATTCTAGGTGAATTTTGATCATCAAACTCATTTAATTGATAATCCCCTAACATGCCTGTGGAGCTAAGTCCCGAATTCACTGCATATTCCAAGAAATCCGATTTTGAAATCAATTCAACCTTTTCTTCAAAATGATAGGCCTCCATTTGATCGGTAAAATCAATGGATTTATAGAGAAAGCCATCTTCGGCCCAGCGATTTATCTCAAATGAAATGCCTTGTTTGATCACTGTTTCTTGGCCAACTAAATATTTAATAACATAAGTAGGATTAAAGAAATCCATTAAAAAAACACCTCCCGGCTTTAGTGCGGCACTTAATGAATTGAAAGCTGCTTGGTTATCAGATTTCAGATCAAAATAACCAAAACTGGTAAAGAAATTACAAACCCATTCATAGACACCCTCTTTAGGCAGTGGGTCTCGAATATCGTGTACAAAAAAAGATAAATTTTCAGAAGCATAATGATTGGCCGCCTCTATATTCTTAGGGGACAAATCAAAACCGTCAACTTTAAAACCTAATTCATGCAATGTTTTGGCATGCCTTCCTTGTCCGCAGGCGGCATCTAAAACATATGCATTTTTGGGGGTTTTTAATTTTTGCTGAATGGTTTTTATGAATGCTGACGCTTCATTTTCATCTCTTTCATCATATAAAATATGGTAATAGGGAGAGTCAAACCAGGTACTAAACCATTTCATCTTAGGCATTATTTACTAGCGTCAGTCAATTTTAGAAAATCCTGATAGGCTAATTTAATGCCGTCTTCCAGCGCAATTTTATGATGCCAACCAAGGCCATGAAGTTTAGAAACATCCATCAACTTCCTAGGCGTGCCATCTGGTTTTGCGGTGTCCCAAACTATTTCCCCCTGAAATCCGATAACCTGTTTCACGAGAGCTGCCAAATTTTTAATTGTCACATCTTCACCAGTCCCTATATTGACCAACTCAGATTCATTGTAATTTTCCATTAAAAATAAACAGGCCTCCGCAAGATCGTCCGCATGCAAAAATTCTCGCATGGGTGATCCCGTTCCCCAAAGCGTCATTTCAGAAGCATCTTTTTCCTTTGCCTCGTGAAATTTACGTATCATCGCAGGTAAAACGTGTGAATTGACTAAATCGTAATTATCGTTTGTACCGTATAAATTCGTTGGCATAACCGAAATAAAATTACATCCATATTGAGCCCGATAGGCCTCACACATTTTAATGCCGGCAATTTTAGCAATCGCATAAGGCTCGTTGGTCGGCTCTAAATAACCACTCAATAAATAGGATTCCTTCAGAGGTTGGGGAGCTAATTTAGGGTAGATGCAAGAAGAACCTAAGAACATTAATTTCTTAACTTTATTTACATATGACCCATGGATAATATTGTTTTGAATCGCTAAATTTTCATATAAAAAATCAGCTCTATAGGTATTGTTGGCGACGATGCCCCCTACTTTTGCCGCGGCTAAAAACACGTATTCCGGCTTTTCAACTTCAAAGAAGTCTGCAACATTTTGCTGATTTCTTAAATCCAATTCAGATGATGTCCTGGTCAATAAATTAGTATACCCTAGAGAGGTTAATTTTCTGACGATTGCGGACCCAACCATACCTCGATGGCCAGCTACATATATTTTAGACTCTTTTTCCAATGCAAAACTATTTTTAAACCAACAATATTTTAAAATTTAAGCAAATTACATATTATCACGCATCTAATCATTTTAATTTCTAATTTTGAGAAATTTTACTGCGACCTGTGCGTTAATGCAAACATGATTATTCGGAAATTACATATTTTGTTTTTTTGTTTCGTAGGTTCAATCGCCTTCGGTCAAAACAATGCCATTATATCCAATAAAAAGCCGGTAATCGACACCACTGTTAAATCCAAAGGAATTCTAGGGGGAAGACTATCCACAGGACTAGAAAATAGCCTAGATCAATTTAAACAGGAAAGTGCAGATTGGAAAAAGGAAAGCCGTGCCTTTATTGAGGAAATGGGGATTAAGGACATTGGGGTAAAAGCTAGTATTGCATCGAGGAAAATCAAGAAAAAATTGGTTGCTAAAGATGAGTACGTAAATATTAAAACGGACCGACGATTAGGCCAATATGGGAGCGGAAATCGAAGTACGGTGGAGGAAATAAATGTGGTCAAATTTGTAGAAGATGAATCAATTAGCGCATATGCCCAAGAAATCTGGTGGTTTGATCCAAATCAATCCCGTATCGTAAACTCATCCATTAAAGACAATAAAACCGCACAAATCTGCCATGGTCCGTTTAGAAAGGTAGTCAATAATGTCATTATTGAACAAGGATTTTTCTTTATGGGAACAAAAGATGGTCGTTGGGAAACTTTTGGACCCGAAAATGAGTTAGAGAGTAAGGTTTATTATGTACGAGGCTTTTTAGCTGGCTCAGATATTACCTATCATGACGCCGCTAAAAAGAAAATCAAACAAGTGGTCCCAAATTTTTATGGGAAAACAAGAGGCAATTATTTGTCTTTTTACCCGAGTGGTAATTTAAAAGAAGATGGTAAATTAGATGACTCCGTGCGAATAGGGCGTTGGCGTGAATTTTACGAGTTTGGTGCTGGAGGTAGATTAAAAAAAGAGTGGCGGTATGGGATAGATAAATTTGATGCATCGGAACCCATATTAATGGTAGAACGAGATTCTCAAGGGAAAATTATCTATCAGAATAATCAAAAATTCGATTAATGAAAGTATTTTATTTGTTTATAGTTTTGCTTTGGTCTCTTGGAATGATGCTTTATTCCAAAGAAGCTCAATCTGCCATTCCAAATGCTCATAAGGCTACATTTACCTGGCATACGGAAGAGAGTTTTCATGCACATGGGTCAACAATTCAAATAAATACACCAAACAACGCCGAAGAGGAGCAAGAAGAAGACGAAGTAAATGATGAAGATGAATTTAAATTAAAGTGTTTTTTTTCAAAAAAAGATACCCCATTTATTCCTATAAATTTCAAAGAAGGTTTAGTTTCAATACATCCAAAACTTAGGCTTTTGAAGCCCTATTTAAAGCCTCAATTCACCCCTCCAGATCATACATTGATTGTCAAAATTCATTAATATAAAAATTTTAACAAATCAATATGAATCTTAATCATTATGTTAAATCCATCATTTCAGGTGATTGGAAATCGGGTATTGCTGTATTTTTGGTTGCATTGCCCTTGTGTCTTGGAATTGCGCTTGCCTCAGGAGCTCCCTTAATGGCAGGCTTGATCGCTGGAATCGTAGGAGGGATTTTAGTTACTCTTATTTCAGGGTCTGAATTATCCGTCAGCGGCCCAGCAGCTGGACTTACCATTATTGTGGCCAATGCCATCATTACGCTAGGTTCATTTCAAGGTTTTTTGGTGGCTGTTATTTTAGCGGG
>Ga0209443_1000428_pt1 | contig 28265 bp, 18 predicted proteins | sample LauGreBMM110DCMD_2_FD_187571 | JGI IMG/M metagenome (GOLD analysis project Ga0209443, IMG submission 187571) | Freshwater lake microbial communities from Lake Michigan, USA - Su13.BD.MM110.DCMD (SPAdes) (version 2) | ecosystem: Environmental > Aquatic > Freshwater > Lake | place: Lake Michigan... | reverse complement strand
GCGCCAACCCACCAAAATCTTGGGTCTCTATATTCAACTCCAAGCGAAGCAGCAGCTTGTGGCATACCTGATTGTTTGTAATTTTTCAATTTAGATTGTCCATAATCATTTAATGGCATTGGATTATCAATGGTTGCCGCAGCATCTGAGCTCACTTTTACAGTTGGATTGCTGTCAAAAATATAGTCACCATAGGCAATACTTGTCGTCACTTTTATGGTAGAAGTAACTGCGTATTCAGCACCAAATTCAATCCCTACGTTTCTCTTATCTAAATTAGTAACTGTTTCTGCTACAAAAACATTACTTTCATTTGCATCAGTTGCCGGATCATCAATTCCTGCACCGTCTCCAAAAAAGAAGGAAGTTTCGGTTTGATTTTGAATTTTAGAATAAAAAGCCGTCAAACGCATTTTTAATTTTGGAGCAGAGATAATATAACTCGCATCGGCACTAGAAACAGTTTCGTTTGCTACTCCATCTGTTATATTATTGGTAACTCGGGCATTATTAAATACATTTCTTAAACTAGGTGCTTTAGATATGTAAACACCATTAAAGTTAACGTATTGACGTCCTGAAATTTTGTAGGTTAAACCTCCTTTAAAGCCAAAATTATCAAAGGCTTTTTTCGAGCTATATCCATAAGAATTGGAAGCGTAGTAGCCATTTTTAAATAAACCTTCTCTTTCATATTCTAAACGAGAGAAAGATTGTGCTAAATAAAAATCTACTTTTTTGTAAACAAATTTGAATTGAGTAAAAGCATCAATTTTAGTGGTATGCAAATTATAATTGTAACCATAAATATCCCCTTTTCCAACTACTCTATTTGGATTGTTCAAATCAGATTGTTGTTGGTCACCAACACCAAATAAATTCAAGTCACTGAAAGAGCTCCCTCCCAATAAATCAAGCATGTTTTTAAAATTATGGGATTTCAATTTAGTGAAACTTCCACCTGCATTTAATATAATATTATCTGAAAGTTGAGAGCTTAATATTGAATTTGCAACATATTGAGTGTCATCTGTACGATCTTCAAATAACACGTATTTACTAGTTCCGCTAATAGAATTGGCCCGATACATTGACGTCCAATCTATTTGTTTATTAGTAAAAAAATTGGCATTTAAAGACCCTACATAAGCGGGGTTAGTTGGGTCATTCGGATTGTACAAACTTATACCTCCCAAACCACCAGGCAGATACGCCGCAGGATTTTGAAGCGTTACTGCAGCCGGGTCATTTTCATATAATGAAGTATAATAACTTGGTAGATTTCTATAATAAGTAGGATCAGGATTATTAGCTCCCTGAAAGTCAATTCTACTATTTCCAATTTTTCCTGTTTGATAAGAAACATTGATATTCAAATTGGTTTTTGAAGACAGTTTCCAATAATTACTCAATATAAACAATGGCTCTTCTACTGTTTTTATTCTAGAATTTCTTTTTTCTCCATTTTGCCAACCCCAATAAGAATTGTATTTTTCACCGCCAAGATTAGTTACCTCTTGTGTATTTGGTGAATTTTTAGCTCTACTGTTTTGACCGAAAATAGCGGTAAAATTCAAGCTATTATTTTTTGTTATTTTTCTTTCAACAGTTGCAAAAAAGGAATTGGCACTATAATTTGTTCCTTGGAAATAGCCTTCTTGCGCCCAACGTCTAGATGCAGAAATAGCGTAAGCCCATCCGTCATTTCTCATACCAGAAGCTACAGTTCCCATAATTCTTCCTGTATAATTGGTATTCGTTCCTCCAAATGAAATTCTATTTCCTGGTCGGTATAAAGAAGCTCTAGTGTTTATTTCATTAGTCCCTAAAATCCCTCCAAAAGTATAATCAGATGGCGCAGAGCCATTGGTAAACTCTTGATTACGAGTAGCGTCATTTAACCCACCCCAATTACTATATTGAGGTCTTCCGTCATAAATTTTGTTCATGGAAATCCCATTAATCATAGTAACCCCATATTCATTATCTAAACCTCTCATTTTGAATCGAGCTTGACCCCAGTTAAAAGCCGCCGATTGTTGAAACACATCTCTTGATGCTTGCAATAAACTAGATGTGCTTTCAGAACCACTATTATCATCACCTAAATCAGAATCAGTTATGGTAATTAAACTTAATTGTCTTTCAGCGGTAATGTCAGATTCTAAAATAATAGTTCCTAGATCCAATATTTTTCCAGCTACTATTTCAACTGTAAGCAACTGATCTTTGTAACCGGAAATTTTAATTTGAACTAGTTGATTACCAACCGATACAGTTTCAAAAGTAAATTTTCCTTCCCCATTGGTCAACTGCGTTAAATTTGAATTTTGGATAGAGGCAATTGCATTTTGTAATGGTTTTTTAGTTTTTGCATCTACTACTTTTCCAGAAATTCCAGAAATATCCTGAGCAAAAACAAAAAATACTTGCATTACAAATAAAGTACTAATAACAAGTTTTTTCATATAGTATTATTAAATTAACCCTTTTTTTATTTTTTATAAAACAGGGCTTACAAATTTACATGAATTAATAATATAACAATCAATATAATCCTACATTATCTCAATAATATTAATTTCTTAATGTGCCAATGGTATTAATCTGTAATAATATTTTACATTTGCAACCCTACTGTATTTAAGGCGAGGGTAAATTAAAACTGAAATTTTATGAACTTAAGAAATAAAATCACGCTATTTTTTCTATTTTTTACAATCATTTGCACCAATGCACAGCAAAAGAAATTTTCCGTTCATACAGTGGCGTTCTATAACTTAGAAAATTTATTTGACACCATTAACAACCCAAACTTTGACGAGGAATGGTTGCCCAATGGAGCGCAAAACTGGACTTCCGAAAAATACAGTAAAAAATTAGAGAATTTAGCAAGAGTACTTTCCGAAATAGGTACGGGAGAAAATCCAAATTCTCCAACCTTAATTGGTGGTTCAGAAATTGAAAATAGAGGGGTATTAGAAGATTTAGTAAAACAACCAAAACTAGCCGTACATGATTATGGAATAGTACATTATGAATCTCCTGATAAACGCGGAATTGATGTGGCGCTTTTGTACCAAAAAAAGCATTTTAAACCAACAAGCTCCGTTAATATCCCTTTGCTAATTTACAGAAATGATTCTAAAATTGTAGAGAAAAATACAGGCGAAACCGCTGAAGACAAAGCAGATAGCGATAAAAATGAAGCGGCAATTGACAACCGAGTTTACACAAGAGACGTTTTATTAGTTACCGGAATGCTAGATGGCGATGAAGTGAATATCATTGTTAATCACTGGCCCTCTAGATCCGGAGGTGAAAAAAAGAGTAGCCCTTTTAGAGAAGCCGCAGGTAGATTGAATAGAAAAATTATGGATTCAATTTATAAAGCCAACCCAATTGCCAAAATAATCATTATGGGTGATTTAAATGATGGCACCTATAATAAAAGTGTTAAAGAAGGCATTGGCGCCAAACTAAAAAAGGAAGAAGTAAAACAATTTGGGGTTTACAATCCGTTTGAGCAAATGGCAAAAGACGGGAATTCTTCATTATTTTATAGAGATGCAGGAGATATTTTTGACCAAATAATGGTGTCCGAAACATTAATTCAAAAAAACTATTCTTCCTTCAAATATTGGAAAGCTGGAATTTATAACAAACCGTTTATGATTCAAATCACCGGCCAATATAAAGGATATCCACTCCGACATACCATAAACGAGATAGGTTTTAGTGATCACTTTCCAGTCTATATTTATTTGATTAAAGAAGAGAAATAAAGAATTAAAACAAAAAACCGCTAGTCGAAAGAGTAGCGGTTTTTTTTAGATAACATCAAATTCTTTTGGAGCTAATTGCTTCGCCAGTTCGCTTCACTCGTGTCGGCTGTCAGTCCAAATACTCGCTAAAAAGCTCGGGATTTTCCCTTCCATACGGGCTAGGAATTGGGGCCTAATAATTATTTTCTTTTACCTGCAAAAAAAGTTTTCATCAAAGCCGAAGCTTCATTAGCCATTAAGCCGCCAACAACAGTAGTTTTAGGATGTAATTGTGTTCCCATTTTCTCAAAACCCAGATTTTCATCGCTTGCGCCAAAAACTATTTTTGAAATCTGACTCCAGTATAACGCACCGGCACACATCTGACAGGGTTCTAAAGTAACATACAAAGTACAACCTGTTAAGTATTTTCCGCCAAGGAAATTCGCTGCCGAAGTAATGGCTTGCATCTCGGCATGAGCGGTAACATCATTCAGAAGTTCAGTGAGATTATGGGTTCTCGCAATGATTTTATTATCAATTACAATCAAAGCGCCTACAGGAACTTCGCCTTTTTCAAACGCCAATTCCGCTTCTTGCAAAGCTTTTTTCATGAAATATTCGTCATTGAAAGGGTTTTCCATAATAGAGGGCACTAAAACACAAGCTATTAACTTTTTGTGAATCTTCGTTTTATTTTTTTGTGAATCTTTGTGAAACAACTTTTTATCGATTGTAAAAATACAATTTCAAATCGTACATTTGCATTATGTCGAATAATTTACTTTCAAATATCAATTCTCCAACCGATTTAAGACTTCTTGACGAAGGGCAACTTCCTCAATTGGCTCAAGAGTTGCGTGATTTTATTATTGATATTGTAGCTATAAAAGAAGGACATTTGGGCGCAAGTTTGGGTGTTATAGAACTCACAATTGCCTTGCATTATATCTTTGACACTCCAAATGATTTATTGGTTTGGGATGTTGGACATCAGGCCTACGGTCATAAAATCCTTACCGGAAGACGAGAGAATTTTCATACCAATCGCCAACGTAACGGAATTTCAGGATTTCCAAAACGAAGCGAAAGCAATTTCGATACTTTTGGAGTTGGACATTCTTCGACTTCTATTTCGGCAGCTTTAGGAATGGCAATTGCCTCCAATTTGAAAGGCGATTTGAACAAGCAACATATTGCCGTAATTGGCGATGCATCAATAGCTTCCGGGATGGCGTTTGAAGGGTTAAATCACGCCGGAGTTACCGATGCTAATTTATTGGTAATTCTGAACGATAATGCTATTGGGATTGACCCAAGTGTTGGCGCTCTTAAAAACTATTTAACTGCCGTAAAAGAAGGAAAAAATCCAAGGGGAAACAACATGATTAAATCCCTAAATTTTGATTATTCAGGCCCAATTGATGGGCACGATATTTTTGCGGTTCTCAAAGAATTAAAACGGTTACAAAAAATAAAAGGCCCTAAATTCCTTCATATTATTACCACAAAAGGGAAAGGACTTCAACAAGCCGAAGACAACCAAGTGCAATACCACGCACCAGGAAAATTTGATAAAATCACGGGAGATATCCTTCCAAAATCGGAGCAACATTTACCACCAAAATACCAAGATGTTTTTGGATTAACAGTACTGGACTTGGCAAAAGCCAATGAAAAAATAATCGGAATTACCCCTGCCATGCCGTCAGGAAGTTCCTTGAAATTCATGATGGATGCGTTTCCAAAACGTGCTTTCGACGTTGGAATTGCCGAACAGCACGCGGTAACTTTAGCGGCAGGAATGGCTACACAAGGAATGGTAGTTTTTTGCAATATTTATTCTACCTTTTTGCAACGAGCGTACGACCAAGTAATTCATGATGTAGCATTGCAAAACCTTCCCGTTATTTTCTGTTTGGACAGAGCAGGATTGGTTGGCGAAGATGGCGCAACGCACCACGGGGTTTTTGATTTGGCGTATTTTCGTTGTATTCCAAATATGATTGTATATGCACCAATGAATGAAATAGCGCTTCGAAATATTTTATATACCGCCCAATTGGGATTAAATAATCCAATTGCAATTCGCTATCCTAGAGGGCGAGGAGAAACTGTAGATTGGCAAAAGCCCTACAAAAAAATTGAAATCGGGAAATCTAATTGTCTAAAAGAAGGAACTACAACTGCTGTTTTATCCAATGGTACAATTGGAAATAAAGTTATATTGGCTTTAGCCAAAATGAAGAATTCGGAAACTATTGCACACTATGATTTTGCATTTGTAAAACCACTAGATGAAAGTACGTTGCATGTTATTTTCAAAAAATTTGAAAAAATAATTACCATTGAAGATGGCGTAATCAAAGGGGGTTTTGGAAGTGCTATTTTAGAATTTGCTTCACAAAAAAATTATTCAATCCCAGTTCTAAATCTTGGGATTCCGGATGAATTTATTGAACAGGGAACGGTTGAAGAATTGCATCACTATTGTAAAATAGATGTGGAAAGTATAATTTCAATTTTATCCTAATAAAAAATCCAACCATTTTCATGATTGGATTTTTTATTAAATTATTTTAAAACTAGTTTTTTATTATTTTTTGAGAATAATTTAAATCATCTCCGGATATTCTAAGTACATAAATTCCAGATTCCACTGCTTTTAAATCAATTGCTTTTTCTGAACTAAACCATTCGTTTTTAGCAGCATAAACTTCTCTTCCGTTTAAATCAACTACTTGAACGGTCACTTTTCCGGAATATTGATTGATGTTGATAGTAAACACTCCATTGGAAGGATTTGGAGAAATCACAACCCCTTTTTTATTGGAGAAATCTTCATTTGCCAATGTTCCTGAGGTAAATAATCCTGAGAAAACGCCTCTTCCGTAGGTTGAAGCATATACGGCATTGTCATTTCTTAAATCCATATCAGTAACTTTCACATTACTCATTCCGTTGTAGGATTGGAACCATACTGGAGAAGCGGTGTTAAACGAAGTGGTATACCAAACGCCAAGATCAGTTCCGACAATTACCTCGTTTAGTTTTAATGGGTTTTGCAAAATACATTTCACAGGCAAATCCGGTAAATTTCCTTCTTTGTTTTGCCAAGTCAAGCCTCGATCGGCACTGTACCAAATGCTAACTACATTATAATTATGGAAAGTTACAAAAATATCATTTTCTGATTGGCCAAATTCAACATCTGAAATACTTCCTACAAAACTTGGGCTCGTTATGTCAGTCCATGTTACCGTTGTAGCATTTGCATTTAGCGATAGCAATACTTTCCCGTTTCTAAAACCTACTAATAAAGTGGTAGCGGAAGCAGAATATTTAGATACCGTTAATGCAGTTGGTGAACTTGTAATTAAAGTGGTATTGGTTATTGTTGTTTTACCAATTGTACCCGTTTTTAAGTTGGTATATCTTCTAATTCCATAAACTGGTGTTGTCCCTGGAACAGTATAGTCGGAAAATAAAATATCTCTATTGCTATCTAAAGCCATAGGAGAAATAAAAGCACCGTTAGAGGTAGATTCGGTATTAATTACTCTAGTTGCCCCAGCGGTAGTTCTATAATTAATCCTTTGGTTGTATACATAGTTAGTAATAAAATAATTATCGGTTCCTTGATCAAACATCGAAGCAGCACCATCGCCTCCTTGAGCTTCAACACTTGCATTCTCACCAGTTGAAACACCTCCAAAATACTGCGAACCATTATCTTGAGCTCCAGCAACAAAATAGTCTCCTGCTCCGACGCTAGTTGGACCTACTCCAACGGTATAAAACTGAGTAACATTAAATCCATTATTTCTGGATTCAATTCCCGAGCTACTTATAGCGGCTGATAAACTTCCACCATAATATACTCCACCGTCATTTCCAAAAACAGCTATATTAGAATTTCCAGGCTTGAATGTCATTGCATGTTGATCAGAGTGAACATTGGTAGTCCAATTTGAAATTGTAGTCCATGAATTACCCGCATCGTTTGATCTATATAAATCTATTCCACCTACATAAAGAGTTTGGTCGTTACTTGGGTCTGCTTCAATCATTAGGTTATACCAAGCCTGACCTCCAGTAAAACCATAGGTCGCCTCTCTGGTTTCATTTCCAACAGGTAATGACGTAAGGGTTGATGTTGCAAAACCATCAGTGGTTTTTATTATCTGCACTTCAACGCCATCAGTTGCAGTGGCTTGATTTAATTGTGCTAATACATAAATAAGGTTAGGGTTTGTTGCTGAAGGTTCAATTTCAACCCTTTCTCCACCACCATTTCCAGTTACAGTATACTTATCAATAAATGTTGCTCCTCCATCAGTTGAACAAAAAACTTTTCCACCACCTTCAGAAAAAGCAAAGCTATTTTTCGTTGAAACCCATAATTTATTATCAGCGCCAATTTCAATATCATTAGGACAATATTTATTTTGATTAGACGTAAGCGGCATATTTAATTGCGCCCAACTTGAACCTCCGTTGCTAGATTTATAAACACCAAAGGTATTTGAACCCATATAAGTAGTTGAATTCGCTGCTCCATAATAAGAATCGGCTGCAGCTACATATACTTCGGAAATACCCCCATTATTTCTTACCACAATTTTATTTATGTGCTGAATCCCAGGGACTAAACTACCGGTTATCAATCCAGGACTGCTTGGATTTAAAGTTACATTGACTGCACCAGAAGCTAATGCAGCTTCTAAAAGATCCCCATCAGCTTGAGAAATCATTACTGAAGGTATTGTAATTGCGGTATCTGTCCCTCCAATTGCTGCTGGAGGACCAGGAACATTATTCATAATTATTACAGCAATAGCACCTGCAGTTTGGGCGTTCATTACTTTTACAGCAAACGTACATGACCCTCTTCTTATCAACGCGATTTTTCCATTCACAGCTGCTGCATTTGTGAATCCAACACATCCAATGGTTGGAGTTGCTGAGCCATCTGAAACTAAAACGATGTTAGATGTCATTGGCGCTGTGATGGTTGGGCCAAAAGATAAATTCGGGAAACATGGATAATTTCCTGCAATTCCAGACGGACTGCTAACAGTTACATTACTTGCAGACTGAAAAGTGGTAGCCCCGGTCACTCCACCAAGAATTTTAGTCCAAGTTACCCCTCTGTTAATTGATTTCCACACTCCGTTTCCACCCACGTCTCCACCGGTGTAAGATTCTCCAGTTCCAGCATAAAAAATATTGGTATTGTTTGGATCGAAAGCAAGGCAAGAAACATTTAAATTATCTGAAATATTAACTCTATTCCATATAGATCCTGAGTTTGAAATCGCAGTATTTTTCCATAAACCACCACTTACGCCACCTGCAAAAACAGTTTCACGAGTGGTGTCGTTTGGATCAAACAGTATTGCCCTTGTTCTTCCTCCAACATTGGTTGGGCCTCTTTCAACCCAACTATTATCTACCGCGTCTCCAGGAACTCTTCCTGAAGCAAGCAGGCGTTGCCTCTCTTCTAATAATTCTTTTCTAATTACTTCTAAATTTTCAGGTGTTGGCCGACCTAAAATAGGATTCATTGTTAATTCCCACTCATTCTCATAATATTTATTTGGTGGAACTCCATTTGGCCGGTCGCTTACTTGAGTTGCGGTTTTTGTTTTTGAAAATGGACTATGATCTTGATAATAGGCCAATTTCTTTCTTAATTCAACTGTTTTTTTGCTAGGCTTTTCTTTTTTGTTTTTTCCAATTGTCATTGATAATTCCTTAGCGTTTTTTTCTGATTGAGAAAAACCTGACGCTACAAACAAAATCGATAGAATTGAAACTAGTAATTTATTTTTCATAAAGGGAATTTGAATATTTAAGTTTGTAAATATAAGGGATATCATTTATTTTTTCAAATAATTGAATTGAAATGAGTTATTATTTAACTTTTTGACGCATTAATTGTATTAAATAATATATAGGCATTACCATCCGTTAGAAGAGAGATAAAATGACAAATGTGAAGTAATCGGTCGTATAAATTGTCTTTTTCAACTCGGAATTTTTCCGGTAGCAATTGTAAAACTAAGCTGTCAAAATTAGATGATTTTCCTTCATAACTATTATTGAAAGCGGAAGTAAATTTGTCTAATAGGGTATTAATTATTTGATAACCAGTAAGTTCTTTTTCAATTACTTCGCGGCTTTTATATATCTTTTTTACACTCAATTTGATAATATCATCCATTTGAGCTTTGTATTTGCTTTTATCTGTTAGCGCATAAGGAAATTTTCCGTTTAAAATAGCTTCTTCATTTTCTATAAATACATTAACCGCGTCATTTATTAAACTGCCAATTGCAATGGCACGCAAATAACTTATCCGATCTTCTTTAGAAGTCAATGTGTTGTATTTATTGGAGTCAATACTGTCTTTCACCAAATTAATTAGGTATTCCAAAGCGTAATCTTCAGAAACTAACCCTAAGTTGATGCCATCTTCAAAATCAATTATGGTGTAGCAAATATCATCTGCCGCTTCAACTAAATAAGCCAAAGGGTGTCTTTCAAAACCGATATCTTTTCCCGATTTATTTGGAATCATCCCTAATTCAGCAGCAACCTCTTTAAAAAACGCCACGTCCGATTGGAAAAAACCATATTTTTTATCGGCAATTGCAGAAGTTGGTTTTTTAGGCAAACTCTCTTTTGGGTATTTCATAAAAGCACCTAAAGTAGCATAGGAAATTCTCAAACCACCATCATTTCCTGGTCTTGAGCTAGTTAACACAGAGAATCCATTGGCATTTCCTTCAAAATCTATTAGGTCTTGCCATTCTTTATCAGTTAATTTGGCTTTGTACTTTTGTCCGTTTCCAATAGAGAAATATTCACCTATAGCTTTTTCTCCTGAATGACCAAAAGGCGGATTTCCAATGTCGTGTGCTAAAGATGCTGCGGCTACAATTGCTCCAAAATCATTCATTTCAAATCCGTGAATTTCATTTAAATAGGGATATTTTTCTATTATTTTCTTTCCAACTAGTCGACCAATAGACCTTCCTACAACTGAAACTTCAAGGCTATGGGTTAATCGTGTGTGAACAAAATCTGTTTTAGACATGGGGATCACTTGCGTTTTATCTTGCAAACTTCGAAATGCCGATGAAAATATTATACGGTCATAATCGACTTCAAATCCCAGTCGGGTGTCGTCTTGTTCTTTGCGCAAACGCTTAAAATTGTCTCCTTGTCTTTTTAGTGATAATAATTCTTCCCACTTCATTTGTTTGATAACTTTGGTTCAATTCACGAATATACAAAATAGGATTGAAGTTCCTAATTGCTATTTATATTAATAAAAAAATAAAAAAGCAATTCCGTACAATCTAGCTACTTGTCCCTAACATAAAATATCTTATTTTTGCATCTATTCTTGGCTAGTTTCAAGGATTTCAAAAATACGATTATGATACAAAATCCAAAAAAATATACTATAACGGCAGCATTGCCTTATACCAATGGCCCAATTCATATTGGTCATTTGGCAGGTGTTTACGTTCCTTCAGATATTTATTCCCGTTACTTAAGATTACAAGATAAAGACGTTTTGTTTGTTTGCGGAAGCGACGAACACGGAGTTGCAATTTCAATGAAAGCGAAAAAAGAAGGGGTAACGCCCCAGGAAATCATTGATAAATATGACGGAATAATTCGTCAATCGTTTATAGATTTTGGAATTTCTTTTGATAATTATTCCAGAACATCTTCTAAAATTCACAATGATACTGCTTCTGAATTTTTCAAAAAATTATATGACAATGGGGATTTTATCGAGCAAGTAACAGAACAATTGTATGACGCTAAAGCAAATCAATTTTTAGCAGATCGATTTGTAACCGGAACATGTCCAAAATGCGGACATGAAGAGGCTTATGGCGACCAATGTGAAAAATGTGGATCTACATTAAACGCTACGGATTTAATAAATCCAAAATCTACAATTACAAGTGAAATTCCCGTTTTGAAATCGACAAAACATTGGTTTTTACCTTTGGATCGATACGATGCCTTTTTGAGAGATTGGATTTTAGTAGGACATAAAAACGATTGGAAACCCAATGTTTACGGACAAGTGAAGTCTTGGATCGATGGCGGTTTAGAGCCTCGAGCAGTTACCAGAGATTTAGATTGGGGAATTGACGTTCCTGTTGAAGGCGCTGAAGGCAAAAAATTATACGTGTGGTTTGATGCTCCAATTGGATATATTTCTGCGTCCAAAGAATGGGCTTCTAGAGAAGGAAAGGACTGGGAACCGTATTGGAAAAATGATGATACTAAGCTGGTTCACTTCATTGGAAAAGACAATATAGTCTTTCATTGTATTATTTTTCCTGCGATGTTAAAAGCCGAAGGAAGTTATATTTTACCGGATAACGTTCCTGCAAATGAATTCTTAAATTTGGAAGGGGATAAATTATCGACATCAAAAAATTGGGCGGTTTGGTTACACGAATACTTGCTTGATTTTCCTAATCAGCAAGATGTTTTGAGATATGCTTTGACTTCTAATGCTCCAGAAACTAAGGATAACGATTTTACTTGGAAAGATTTTCAAGCTAGAAATAATAATGAATTGGTTGCCATTTTTGGAAATTTTATCAATAGGGTGGTAGTTTTAACCAATAAATATTATGAAGGAATTGTTCCGGCCCCCCAGCCCCCAAAGGGGGAGCAAGCTACAGGTGGAAATTACAACTTTAGTGATTATGATAATGAAGTGTTAGCAGAGTTAAAAGCCTATCCAGCGGTGATTTCTAGTTCTATTGATCGCTACCGTTTTAGAGAAGCTTTGGGCGAATTGATGAATGTTGCCCGTTTGGGGAATAAATATCTTGCCGATGAAGAGCCTTGGAAAGTAATTAAAGACAATCCAGAGCGTGTACAAACGCAAATGTATGTGGCCCTGCAAATTGCCGCCGCTTTGAGTTCGCTTTGCGAACCCTTTTTGCCTTTTACGGCTGAGAAACTTTCCAGAATTCTAAAAATTGAGAATAAAATTGATTGGAAAACAGTGTCTCAAACTTCGGAATTAATTCCGGCAGGTCATCAAATTGGAGAAGCAGAATTGCTTTTTGCAAAAATTGAAGACGAAGAAATCCAAAAACAAATTGATAAATTAGAAGCTACGAAAGTGGCAAATAAAGTGGAAAACAAAATGGCAGAACCTCAAAAAGAAACAATTCAATACGATGATTTTGCTAAAATAGATTTGCGTGTAGGAACTATTCTAGAGGCGGAAAAAATGCCAAAAGCAAATAAATTGCTGATAGTAAAAATCGATACAGGAATTGATGTTCGTACGATTGTTTCGGGAATTGCTGAGAGTTTTACTCCTGAAGAAATTATTGGGAAACGCGTTACTGTTTTAGTTAATTTGACTCCAAGAAACCTTCGCGGAGTAGATAGCGAAGGAATGATTTTGATGACTACCAATTCAGAAGGGAAATTGGTTTTTGTGAATCCGGATGCCGATGGAGTTGGAAATGGCGAAACCATAAACTAATAAAAATATATAACACTAATTTCACTAATTTTCACAGATTTAATTTGTGAAAATTAGTGAAATTAGTGTTTAAAAAAATATTAAAATGAACCCAAAAATAATTGCTTTTGATGCCGATGATACTTTGTGGCACAACGAACCTTATTTCGATGAAGCCCAAGAGCGTTTCTGTGTATTATTTCAAGATTATGCTTCGAAGCAAGAAATTTTAGGGTTGATTTTAAATCATCAAATTGCCAATTTATCTTTATATGGATTTGGCATTAAGGCATTTACACTTTCTATGATTGAAACCGCTTTGGAATTAACCAATCATACTATTTCTGGGAGTGGGATTGAAAAAATAATTACTATTGGAAAAGAGTTATTGCAAAAGCCAGTAGAATTAATTCCAAATGTGGAAAAGGTTTTGATTGAATTGCAAGGGAAATTCAAATTGATTGTTGCCACCAAAGGCGATTTAAAAGACCAACACCGCAAACTTCATGATTCAGGAATTGGCGCTTATTTTCATCATATTGAAGTGATGAGCGACAAAACCGAATTGGATTATCAGAAAATGTTAGGGCGATTGGATTGCCAACCTCAAGATTTTTTAATGATTGGAAACTCACTAAAATCCGATGTTTTGCCTATTTTAAACATAGGTGGTTACGGAGTTCACGTTCCCTATCACACCACTTGGGAATATGAAAAAATTGATTTTGAAATAGAACACGATAATTTTTATTCCTTTGAAAATATTACAGAAGTCTTATTGCTTCTAAAATAAAATCCAGACAATTGGTGTAATTCGTGGTTGAAAACATATTGGATTTCATACGGTTTAAATAAAAAAGCCGCAGTTAACTGGAAATCTGAAAACTGCGGCTTAATTTACTAATTCCCCTTTGGGGGTTTGCTTCGCCAGTTCGCTATCGCTCGGGTGGGGGCTTTACTTTCCTAACATTAGTAATTCATCAATTACGATCTCAGTAACGTAGCGTTTTTCGCCGGTTTTATCTTCGTAACTTCTGTGGGTTAGTTTGCCTTCGATAGCAATTTCTTTCCCTTTAACGACATACTTTTCAATGATGTCCGCGGTTTTTCCCCAAGCAATAAGACTGTGCCATTGGGTTTCTTCTACTTTCTCTCCCTTTTCGTTTTTGTAACTTTCGTTGGTGGCAAGGTTTAATTTGGCTAATTTTTTTCCTCCGTCGAATGTTTTGATTTCTGGATCATTACCAACGTTACCGATTAACTGTACTTTGTTTCTTAATGTGCTCATGGCGTTTAATATTTAAATGGTTTGATCTGAACTCGTTTCAGATTCTAAGTTTTGCCGATACTTGTTTGATTTCGACATTGCAAAGATGTGGCGACTTCCAAAATTTATTCGGTTGTTAACTGCTTACTTTCGGTTGTAGTTGTTTGTAAGCGTTTGTAATTGGGAAATTATAAGTATATTTGATTGATAGTAAATGATTTATGCCAAAAATTAAAAATACAAAAGACAATTCCTATTTAGCCCCGATGGCAGAGAAAAACCCACGCTTGTGCTTGGATTGTAACGAACAGCGAGAATAGGATTGGTTAAAATAGATAGACAATTCGCTTCAAAAAGACAAAAAAAATGGACAAAAAGTGTTTAGAATGCAACGATAAAATTGTGGGGCGCGAGGACAAAAAGTTTTGCAGCGACGGTTGTAGAAATTCTTATAACAACAAAATCAATAAGGACAGCACGAATTTTATGCGCAATGTGAACAACAAATTGCGAAAAAACTATCGGATTTTAGGTGCTTTAAATGTAGAAGGGAAGTCGAAAACAACTCGTGCAAAATTATTAAGTAAGGGATTTGATTTTGAATTTGTTACTAATATTCTAAATACTAAAACCGGAAACACCTATTATTTTATATACGATCAAGGCTATATGGCGTTGGAAAATGATTATTTTATGTTAGTCAAAAAAGATATTTAACTTCAAATTTATTACAAATGAAAAACAGATTCACCGCCATTTTATCGTTACTATTTATTGCTGGAGCCATAGGATTAATTTATTTGTTAATGATGCCACAATGGGTTTCCACCGATGATGCGTTGCTTTCAGAGTTTTCCACAAAACGAGCGCTGGAAAAAGTGAAAGTTATTTCGGGAAACCCCCATTTTGTTAGTTCCGGTAATCATAAATTGGTTGGAGATTATTTGGTTAAAGAATTACAAAAAATGGGATTGGAAATCCAAATTCAAGAAGGAACAACGTTTTCTGATTGGGGGAACTTGACCAAATCTAAAAATATTTTAGCGAGAATTAAAGGTACTGATAGTTTGAAAGCGCTGTTATTACTTTCGCATTATGACAGTGCTCCGCATTCCTATTCTCATGGTGCTAGCGATGACGCTTCGGGTATTGCAACTATTTTAGAAGGCGTTCGCGCTTTTTTAGAAAATAAAACACCACATAAAAACGATATTATCATTTTGTTTTCTGATGCGGAAGAATTGGGCTTGAACGGAGCGGCACTTTTTGTTACCCAAAGTACTTGGGCGAAAGAAGTGGGATTGGTTTTAAATTTTGAAGCCCGAGGAAGTGCTGGCCCAAGCTACATGTTGATGGAAGTAAATAAAGGAAATTCCAATATGGTTAAGGAATTCGCGGCTGCTAATCCAAGTTATCCGGTTTCAAATTCCTTGATGTACTGCATTTATAAAATGATGCCCAACGACACCGATTTGACGGTTTTTAGAGAGCAAGGGAAAATTCAAGGATTCAATTTTGCTTTTATAGACAATCATTTTAATTACCACACGGCTCAGGACGACTTCAATCATTTGAGTCCAAAAACAATGGAGCACCAAGGTAGTTATTTGGTTCCTTTGTTGAATTATTTTTCCAATTCCGACTTGACTTCTCTTCAATCGAGCGACGATTATGTTTATTTTAATACACCCTTTAACTTTGTGAGTTATCCGTTTTCGTGGGTTTTCCCAATGGTTTTGATAGCGGTTTTTCTATTTCTATTTTTGGTATTTATAGGTCTTGGCAAACGGGTTTTGGTGTTTTCAGAAATGGGAAAAGGGTTTTTACTTTTCCTTGGGGCACTACTAGTTTCAGGAATAACCACTTTTTTTGGATGGAAGTTGTTGCTTAAGATTTACCCTCAATACAATGATATTCTTCAGGGGTTTACCTATAATGGTCACGATTATATTGTCGCCTTTGTGTTTTTGAGTTTGGCAATTTCGTTGTTGTTTTATTCCAATTCGAATTCGGAAAACAAAACGGAGAATTATTCTGTTGCGCCATTGTTTATTTGGATTTTAATCAATTTTGTGATTGCTTTTTATTTGCCTGGAGCGGGATTTTTCATAATTCCATTATTTTTCAGTTTGTTTATATTGGCTTTTTTTGTCACCACCCAAAAAACAAATCGATTATTGAATTTGATTTTGAGTATTCCCTCATTAATTATTTTAGTACCATTAATTAGTATGTTTCCAATTGGTTTGGGGTTAAAAATTTTAACTGGAAGCGCTGTTTTAACTGTCTTAGTTTTTGGATTGTTGCTGCCAATATTTGGGGCGTTTCCTAGAAAAAGGTTTTGGACCTTGATTTTGTGTTTAATATCAGTTGGATTTTTTATCAAAGCGAGTTTTAATTCGGGTTATGATGTTGGAACCGCAAAACCCAATAGTTTGCTTTATGTTTATAATGCCGATTCTAAAAAAGCAGTTTGGACAACCTATGATATAAATTTAGACCCTTGGACCAAATTGTATTTAGGGCAAAATCCAAAAGAGGCATCAGAATTAAATAAAAACACGTTGTTTAGCAAATACAAATCAGGGTTTACTTTTTCAGCTGAAGCCGATGTAAAAGAGTTAAGCGAGCCTACCATTTCTTTTTTACGGGATAGTATTTTGGGGTCTCAACATTATTATAAAATTAAAATTACGCCAAATCGACCAGTCAATCGATACGATGTTTTTGCAAATGAAAAAATGGCATTCTACAATTTAAAGGCAAATGGAGCAACCGCCTTAGATCAAAAAGGAATGTTGTATTTACGAAAAGGGAAAAAATTAGTTAGTTATTATGTGGTTGAAAATGAACCTTTGGAGTTGCAATTTTCTATTCCAATAACCGCTGTTTTTGATATGGATTTAATGGAAAGTTCCTTTGATTTAATAAGTAATCCAAAATTCAGAATTGCCAAAAGATTGCCTTGGATGATGCCAATGCCATTTGTGTTAAACGATGCGGTTGTCATTCAAAAGAAAATTGTTCCTTCAAATATGGTTTCCAAAAGCGAAATTTTTAAACCAAGGAAATTGACTCCAAAAGACAGTTTGACGGTTAACATTGATACTTTAAAAACTAGATAAATATAAGCCATGGATATTTCAATATTACAAGCCAAAATACACGAAGTTAGAGGGCAGAAAGTAATTTTAGATTTTGATTTATCCCTTTTTTATAAAGTGTAGACTAGAGTTTTGAATCAAGCCGTTAAAAGAAATTTGCAAAGATTCCCAGAGGATTTTATGTTTCAATTGACTTTAGAAGAGTTTGAAAATATGTCATCACAATTTGTGATGAGATTTACTTCTAAAAGAATTCCTTTTCTTTAAAGTCAAAAATTGTGACCTTAAAGAAAGGAAATAAATAAAAAATTAAGAGATCAAAAAAAGAACGAAAACAAATAGGTTACAAAAAATAATAATGACAAAAATTAGCATTCTTGGTTGTGGTTGGTTGGGATTTCCTTTGGCAAAAGCCATAATAGGAAAAGGGTTTTCAGTTAACGGATCGACGACTTCTAAAGATAAAATAGAGTTGCTTAAAAGTGCGGGTATACCTCCTTATTTAATTGAATTAGGAGAGAATAACATCAATGGAAATATAAATGAATTTTTGGATGAAAGCCAGCTATTAATTATCAATATTCCTCCAAAATTACGAGGGAATTCCTTTGAAAATTTCGTTTCTAAAATAAAAAACACCCTTCCATTTATAGAAAAATCTAGCATTAAAAAAGTGCTATTTGTGAGCTCAACTTCTGTTTTTTCCGATGAATGTGAATTCGTAACTGAAGAAATCAATCCAAATCCAGATACCGAAAGTGGCAAGCAATTGCTAGAATGCGAAAAACTATTGCAAAGCAATTCTCATTTTGAAACCACAATTCTCCGTTTTGGAGGCCTCATAGGCGAAGACCGAAATCCCATTCATTTTTTATCTGGGCGAACCAATATTGAAAATCCTGATGCGCCAATTAATTTGATTCACCAAGAAGATTGCATCGGGATTATTTTAAAAATTATTGAGAGTAATTGTTGGGGAGAAACGTTCAATGCTGTTGCCCCTTTTCATCCCAATCGGGAAGATTATTATTCACAAAAAGCCAAAGAAAATAATTTGGAACTACCTATCTTTGTGACTTCAAAACTATCAGTTGGAAAAACCATTTTATCCGATAAATTAGAAAATGTTTTGAAATACCAATTCATAAAAGGGAGTTTATAATTGATACAAAAAATAAAAAGCGGAGTTCAATCTAAAATTAGTTCTGTTGGATTACCAATTTTGGCACTTTGCTGGATTAGTTTTTTTTGGGGCACCACTTGGATTGCTTCCAAAGAAGGGGTGAAATACATGCCCGCGTTACAACTTGCAGCTATTCGACAATTTTTAGGATCGATAATATATTTATCTTATTTTTTATTTAAGAAAACCACTTGGCCCAGAGGCAAACAATGGAAAACCATTATCATTTTGAGTATTTTGAATTTTGTATTAAGCAACAGTTTAAGCACCTGGGGAGTGAAATATATCAGCAGTGGTTTGGGTGCAATTATAGGTGCTTTGGTTCCGCTTTGGGTGGTAATTATCAGTCTTTTTAGAGGTGAAAAATTAGTTAAATTGGCTATTGTAGGATTGGTTGTTGGGTTTGCTGGTGTATGTGTAATTTTCTACGAACATTTGAGTGATTTCTTGATTTTTGATTTCCGATTTGGAATTATAATATCCATAATTTCTACATTAACCTGGGCGTTTGCCACATTATATACAAAGAAAAAAGCGGCAAGTTTTAACCCCTATTTTAGTTTGGGAATCCAAATGTTTATTTCAAGTATTTTTCTTTTTGCTTATCTAGGCGCCACGGGATCGGCGGTGAGTTTATCAACCATTCCAATAATTTCATGGGTTTCAATTGGTTATTTAGTGATTTTTGGATCGGTCTTAACCTTTATTGCTTATATCTATGCTTTGCAACATTTACCAGCAGAAATTAATAGCATTTATGCTTACATCAATCCAATAATTGCAGTTCTTTTAGGGGCTTATATTTTTGGGGAACCGTTATCGTTAGCAATTGCTGTAGGAGGAATAATTACCCTTTTCGGACTTTATTTAGTTAATAGATCTTTTCAAAAATCGAAGAACGCATGAAAAATCCCATTTTGAAATACAAAATGGGATTTTTAAATTTATATAAATTGGTTATTACCAAATTTTTACTCTTTTTTCAGGAACTACAAACATGCCGTCACCTTCTTTAATATTAAATGCGGAATAAAAAGCATCTACGTTTTGAATGGGCACATAAGCACGGTAAATTCCTGGAGAATGCGGATCTGTTTTCACTTGATTTTTCAATGCTTCATCTCTCATTTTAGATCTCCAAATAGTTGACCAAGAGATAAAAAATCGTTGCTCAGGAGTATAACCATCGATTAAACCTGGATTTCCATTTTCTTTCAAATACAATTGCAATCCATCGTAAGCAGCATTTACACCACCTAAATCACCAATATTTTCTCCTAATGTAAATTTACCATCTACGTGAATTCCTGGTAATGGCTCTAATGCAGAATATTGATCAGCAAGGGCGCCGCCCAAAGAGGTAAACTTTGTTAAATCTTCCGCAGTCCACCAATCAATTAAATTTCCATCAGCATTGTAGGTTGCTCCTTGATCATCAAATCCATGAGAAATTTCGTGACCAATTACCCCTCCAATTCCGCCATAATTTACAGCTTCATCAGCTTGATAATTGTAAAATGGCGGTTGTAATATTGCTGCTGGGAATACAATTTCGTTGTAAGACGGATTGTAGTAGGCATTTACAGTTTGAGGAGACATTCCCCATTCTGTTTTATCAACAGGCTTTCCTAATTTATCTAATTCTTTTGTCCAACGCCAGTTAGAAATATTTTTTACATTTTGAAAATAGCTTCCGCCGTCTTCAGGGCTTTTAACTGCTAAAGCAGAGTAATCTTCCCATTTGTCTGGGTAACCTATTTTTATAGTCAATTTATTCAACTTTTCAACCGCTTTCGCTTTTGTTTCAGCAGACATCCAAGTCAAATTATTAATTCTTATTTCATAGGCTTTCATAACGTTTTTGATCATTTTCATCGCTTTAGCTTTAGCTTCAGCTGGGAACATTTTTTCAACGTATAATTTTCCTAAAGCCTCTCCAACCGTTCCATTAACTACTTGTAATGCTTTTTCGTGACGAGGTCTTTGTTTCAAAGCTCCTGTTAATGTTTTTCCATAAAACTCCCAGTTAGCAGTTTCAATTGTAGTAGATAATTGGCTTGAAGCCCCTCTTAGCAACATCCAACGCATGTAGGCTTTCCAATCGTCCACTTTATTTTCAGTAAATAAAGTTTGTAATGAACTCATGTATCTTGGTTGAGAAACGATAATAGTATCCACTTTAGTGATTCCAATTCCTTTGATATAAGCGTTCCAATCTATTGAAGGAAGCATTTTTTGCAAATCCACAATTGAAGTTGGATTGTATTGTTTTTTACTATCTCTTCGCTCCACACGGTCCAATCTTGGTTTAGACATTTGGATTTCTAAGGCAACGATTTTTTCAGCATTCGCTTTCGCTTGTTCCGGAGATTCATTTAAAAATTGAAGCATTTTTGCAACGTGAAGCACATATTTCTCGCGTTTTTCTTTAGAATCTTTATCTTCAGAAACATAGTAATCTCTGTCTGGCAACCCTAAACTTCCAGGACCAACACTAACTACATTTCGAGTACTGTTTTTTTCATCGGCACCAATTCCAATTCCAAAAAACCCAACACCTCCGCCTTGAGCTTCCGTTTCCATCATTAATTTTTGTAATTCTTTGACGTTTTTCACGGCATTAATTTTAGCTAAATATGGAGTTAATGGAGCAATTCCTTGTTTATTTCTTGCTACTGTATCCATAGCAGCTTTATACATTATAATCGCTTTACCTTGATCGGTAGTTGATTTGTATTTTGGATTATTTGCAGCCTCTTTTAAAATTGCCAAGGCATCTTTATCGGTATTTTGACGTAATTCATCAAAACTTCCCCAACGTGTTTTGTCAGCAGGAATTTCAGTGTTTTTTAACCAGGTCCCATTTACAAATTTGAAAAAATCGTCACTTGGTTTTACCGATTTATCCATAAAAGGAACGTTAATTCCAGGCGTCTTTGCGACAGCCTCTTTTTGCGCATTTGCTGACAGTCCCATTAAAGCAGGAATTAAGTACAACAATGTCTTATTTAATCTAAGTTTCATAATTAGTTAATATTAAGTTAGACTTCAAAAATATTAATATTTTTTTTAATTATTGTTAAAAGAGAATAAATAAAAAATCCCTGCCGATTTAGGATCGATAGGGATATAATATTTTAGTATAGAAATTTTTAGTTTTTAATGATTCTTCTAGTTACACTTTTATTTTCTGAAATTATTTTCACAAAATAAACTCCATTTGAAACGTTGGATAGATCTAATAAAACAGTACTTTGATTATTTTGAAATTCGTCTTTAAAACAAACTATTTTACCAATTATATCATAAACTAATATTGTTTTTGGAGTAATTGTTCCTACCGAAACATTAAAAATTCCTTTAGATGGATTTGGATAAATAGCTATATTTTCCATTTCAAATGGTTGATTTGAAAGAATCTCTTGAACAGGGATACTACATTGCCATGCGCCTCTTCCGAATGTTCCGGCAATTATTTTATTATCTACCAAATTAATTTCTAAATCGGTTACGGATACATTGGGTAAATTGTCATCAAAGGTTGCCCAATTCGCCATAGAATCATCTTTGTAAAATACTCCAAGTGTTGTTCCTACATAAAGTGGATTTAATGAATTTTGGCCTTGGTGCACAATTATGTTTTTCCCAATAGATGGTAATCCTGACGCAATTGCTGCAAATGAACTTCCCCCATCAGTTGATATAAATGCATCTCCTGAAGTTCCTGCAGTTGTAATGTAAATAATAGTACTATTGGATGAATGAACTGTTATGGAAGTAATTCTTGATAATGCAGTGTAGAGAAGTGAAAAAGAAATTCCTCTGTCAGTGCTAACGAACATTTGATTTGTTTTTGAAACATACATAATATCATTATTGCTTGGGTCAATAGAAATTAGATTTAGATTTACTGCTCCATCACCAATACTGGATGTGTTTCTTAATATCCAGACATTATTAGTTAATTTATATAAATCATTATAACCAGCAAAAACTTCTCCTACGCTGTTCACTCTCAAAGGAGACACCCATTCGCCTTCCAATGCTACTCCATTAACTCTAGGGGGTGCAGTATATCTAGCAACCGGGCTACTTAAGGAGGTAATTCCATAAAAAGCTAATCCATATTGAACAAATCCATAGGCCTTATTACTATTGGAAGGATCTATAGCATTATCCATCCCATCACCCCCATGGTAGCTTCTCCAAACAGTATTGCTAAAAGCAAATCCTCCATTGTCTTGAAGTCCACCAGTTATTTTTGAAGCCGTTTGTTTTGAAACGGAAATTTTATAAAACTGACTAATTTGGGCTTGTCCAATAATATCATTAAATACTAATCCTCCATCTTCAGAAATGTAAATTCCTCCATCACTTCCACAATACAATTTATTATTTATGAATTTTAGAAAGTGAATGTCAGCATGAGTAAAATTTCCCGAGTAAGAACTCCAGCTATTTAATTTTGTTGCAGTTGCCCCTCCGTCTGAAGATTTCCATACGTTAAGGCATCCTGTGTAAAGTTCATTAGCATTTGTTTGAGACACACAAAAAGCTAAATCATACCAGGCCTGAGTGTTTTCTAAAACATCTGATGTTAAACCTGTATTAACAAAGGTAATACCTCCATTTGTGGACTTAAAAATTCCTTGAAAAGCATAACTTGGACTTGTTCCAGCAGATAGGCAATAAACAATATTTGAATCGGCAGCTGTAACGTCAAAAATTAATCTTCCTGAATTGGTAGGCAAACCGGTAATTCCTGTAGTTGAAAAAGTGCTACCCGAATCGGTAGATTTATAAAATTTATTACGAGAACTAACATACACTACAGTTGGGTCGTTTGGTTTTATTCTTAAAGTTCCTTGAGTAAAATTTCCTGACAATTGGTTTGTCCAACTTGAACCACCATTAATAGTTCTATATAGACCTGTGCTGGTTGCACACCATAGCATTTCACTATTGGTTGGATTTATTAATAAATCTCCAGCACCTTTATAGGAATTATTAAATGTTAATCCAGTAGTTGACCAGGTGACACCTCCATTAATAGATTTTAGCACTCCAACTGAAGGGCTGTCTGAGGCGTCTTTATCTCCAGTAGAAATGTAGATAATATTTGAATTGTTTGGATCAACAGCAATTCCTGAAACGCCAATTTGAGGCAAATAATCTGCTAGAGGAGTCCATGAATCTCCAGCATTTATTGATTTCCAAATTCCTCCTGCAGGAGCACCAAAGTAGATGGTATTTGGGTTTGAAGGGTCTACGCAAACAACATTTATTCTACCACGTCCTTGTGTAGATTGTGGCGAAGCATTTTGTATTGGCCCAATTGGCTGCCAATTACATGGAGGAAGCGATCTGTATAAGTTTTTATTATTTGATTTCGCTTGATTTTTTTGTTCCCAAGCAGCCCATAGTTCTTGAGGTGAAATCACATATCCTTGGTCATTGGTTGCATTTTTCCAATGCTCTACCCAGCGCATAAAAGGTTTATGACCACTCCCTTTTCTGTTTTTGTCGTGAAATGACCAAAAAGTGTTAAATGAGTTTACTAATTCTGCTAAAGTTTTTTCGTTATCATTTCTATTTTCAGCATCTCTGTCCATCCAAGGAGCGGATGGATTAAATTGAGAAAATCCTAAAAAAGCAGATAATAAAGCTATGAAAAGAAATGTTTTTTTCATTATATTCTGAAATTTATTCAAAGATAGTTTTTTTATTATTTTATCAAATAAATTAGGATTGAATTCTATCGAATTTCTTAAAAATTAAATCGGGAATTTTACAGCATACACTTTAACTTTTGTAAATTTGTAAAAAAAAATGCTCTCTATTTTCAAAAAATACAAGTGGTTTTTGACTATTGTGATCGTACTTTCAGCGATTATTTTAACATTATTTTATTCGGCATTAAAACCTAAAAAGACCCTTCCAATTTATAATCCTTCGATGGTAAATCCAGAATTGGTAGACTCTACTGTGCAATATATTAGTAAATATCATACTATAGCTGATTTTTCATTCACCAATCAAAATGGAAAAATTATAACACAAAAAGACTACGAAGGTAAAATTTATGTTGCCGATTTTTTCTTTACTACCTGCGGGTCTATTTGTCCAAAAATGACGACCAATTTAGCGGAGGTCCAAAAAGCATTTGTCAATAACCCTAAAGTAATGTTGCTTTCGCATACTGTTTTTCCTGAAACAGATAGCGTTTCCGTTTTAAAAGAATATGCTAAAAAAAACGGAGTGATTGATAGTAAATGGAATTTGGTTACGGGCGATAAAAAGCAAATTTATACCTTGGCTAGAAAATCGTATTTGGCAGTAAAATTAGGTAAACCCGAGGAATTGTATGATATGGTTCATACCGAAAATTTTGTATTGGTAGATTCAAAAAGGCGGGTACGAGGTTTTTATGACGGAACAAAAAAGGAAGACATTGAACGATTAATTGACGATATAAATTTTTTGTGTTCCCAATAGAGAGATCATTTTCAAAACCTTAAAACGTCATAAAACTGATAATTATCATTTGATTGAATAATATTATATTTACTTTTGTAATCTAAATTCAATCTAAATAAGGTTTGCGAACTACAATAAATTCTCTTAAAAAAGGCGAAACTGCAATAATCAAAGAATTTGATATTGACTCTATTCCATTAAAGCTATTGGAAATGGGTTGTTTGCCTGGGAATAAGGTTCAATTACTTCAGATTGCTCCTTTTGGGGACCCTCTATATTTAAACATTAATGGATCACATCTTGCAATTCGCATAGAAACTGCAAATGAAATTGAGGTTGAAATTCTAAATACCAACTCAAAATGAGCAGTAGCAATATCAATGTCGCTTTAATTGGAAATCCAAATACGGGAAAAACTTCTGTTTTTAACCAATTGACAGGATTGAACCAGCAAGTGGGAAATTACCCCGGAATTACTGTCGAAAAAAAGATTGGATTTTGCAAATTAACTTCTAAAATTAAAGCCAATATTCTCGATTTACCTGGAACGTATAGTTTGAATGCCAGTTCAATTGATGAAAATGTAGTTATTGAATTGCTATTGAATAAAAATGATAAATTATATCCTGATGTAGCAGTAGTTGTTGCAGATGTAGAAAATTTAAAACGAAATTTATTGCTTTTCACCCAAATTAAAGACCTTGAAATACCAACTATTTTAGTCATAAACATGGCTGATACAATGAAATTTAAAGGGATTTCATTGGATATCCCCTATTTAGAAGAGCAATTTAAAACCAAAATAGCTTTAATTAGCACTAGAAAAGAGTATGGAATTGAAGAATTAAAAGAATTAATTGTTAATTACAAATCCCTTTCTACCGAGCCTTGTTTGAATGCATCATCTATTGATCCTGACTATTTTGAAACCCTTCAAAAAACATTTCCAACGCAATTGCTTTATAAATTGTGGTTGGTAATTACTCAGGATGTCAACTTTTTGAATTTGGAGAGAAATGAAATTCAAAATTCCTATACCAAATCACATTCCGATTTGAAGCGATTGCAACAAAAGGAAACCATCAAGAGATACCAATTTATAAACGACATTTTAAAAGTTGGCCATAAAATAGATTCTTCCATTGCGATAGATTTTCGAAGTAAATTAGATCGTGTTTTAACCCATAGAATTTGGGGTTATTGTCTCTTTTTTGCTATCTTATTTTTCATTTTTCAATCTATTTTTGAATGGTCAAAAGCACCTATGGAATTTATAGACGCTACTTTTGCAGATTTTAGTTTGTATGCAAGTGAATCTCTACCAGCAGGGGTTTTAACCAATTTAATTTCACAAGGAATCATACCCGGAATTGGGGGAATATTAATTTTTATCCCGCAAATTGCCTTTTTATTTTTATTTATTTCTGTGTTAGAAGAAAGCGGGTACATGAGCCGAGTAGTATTTTTAATGGATAAATTAATGCGGAAATTTGGTCTCTCAGGAAAAAGTGTGATTCCATTAATTTCTGGAACGGCCTGTGCTATTCCTGCTATTATGGCGTCTAGAAATATTGAAAATTGGAAGGAAAGATTGATCACCATTCTCGTTACCCCATTCACTACTTGTTCCGCAAGATTACCGGTTTACGCAATTATTATTGCATTGGTTATCCCAGACACTAGAGTACTAGGGATATTTAATTTGCAAGGATTAACGTTGATGTTGCTTTATCTTTTGGGATTTGGAATGGCGATTTTCTCGGCTTATGTTTTAAATAAAATTCTAAAAATTAAAGGCAAAACTTTTTTTGTGGTTGAAATGCCAAACTATAAATTGCCAATGTTCAAAAATGTCGCTATCAATGTGATTGAAAAAACGCGGTCGTTTATTTTTGGAGCTGGGAAAATAATTCTTGCCATTTCAATTGTTTTATGGTTTTTGGCTTCCTATGGTCCTGGAAAGAAATTCAATGATGCCGAGGCGATAATTACCGCTAAAAATACAAATAGTACTTTATCAAAATTAGAATTTAAGGATAAAGTGGCGGCCTACAAATTAGAAAACTCTTACATTGGAATAATGGGAAAAGCCATAGAACCTGTCATTTTCCCATTGGGTTACGATTGGAAAATTGGGATTGCTATTATTAGTTCATTTGCCGCTAGGGAGGTTTTTGTAGGGACTTTAGCAACCATTTATAGCGTTGGAGATAACGACAATGACAATACCATAAAAAATAAAATGGGCGCTGAGATTAATCCTGAAACTGGGGCTAAAATCTTCAATTTTGCAACTGGAATTTCATTGTTACTTTTTTATGCTTTTGCCATGCAATGCGCGAGCACCCTGGCGATTACTAAAAAAGAAACCAACACTTGGAAATGGCCTTTGGTGCAACTTGTTTTCATGAGTGGACTGGCTTATATTGTGGCTTTAGTTGCCTTTCAAATTTTAAAATAACTCTAAAATGGCACAAGAAATAATAGCTTTTATTACTTTAGGATTGGCACTGGGTTATTTGACAAAGAAATTCTTTTTCAAGAAAAACACCTCCAAAAAGTGCGGCCCTAACGATTGCGGCTGCCAGTAATTTTTTTATTAACAATCTGAAAAATTCTCTTTTTTGAAGTTATTCAAAACCAACTTATTCTGTAAGTTTGTAGCATGTATGCTTTAGTTGATTGTAATAATTTTTATGCTTCCTGCGAACGTGTTTTTCAACCGAAACTCAACGGTAAACCGGTTGTTATATTATCCAATAATGACGGATGTGTAATTTCCAGAAGCAACGAAGCAAAGGCTGCGGGTGTTCCAATGGGCGTTCCTTTATTTAAAATTAAAGACGTAGTAAAAGAAAAAAATATAGAAGTTTTTTCTTCAAATTATGTGCTCTATGGCGATTTAAGCAATCGTGTAATGAAAATTTTAGCGCAGTTTTCACCCAAT
>Ga0209443_1000427_pt1 | contig 28312 bp, 25 predicted proteins | sample LauGreBMM110DCMD_2_FD_187571 | JGI IMG/M metagenome (GOLD analysis project Ga0209443, IMG submission 187571) | Freshwater lake microbial communities from Lake Michigan, USA - Su13.BD.MM110.DCMD (SPAdes) (version 2) | ecosystem: Environmental > Aquatic > Freshwater > Lake | place: Lake Michigan... | reverse complement strand
CAAGGAGGTGTAGAGATTGGTTTTCATGCCGGCGATGCATTGAAAATTGCCGCACAAACAGCACTGGGTGCTGCCAAGTTGTTGACTGAAAACAAAAGCCATCCGGAGCAGGAAATTGACAAGGTTACATCGCCAAAGGGATGCACCATTGCCGGGCTCAATGAGATGGAATACCAGGGACTGAGCTCCGCCATGATCAAGGGAATCAAATTATCGGCAGACATCGCAAACAATCTTTACAAAGCATCATGAACACTTTTGACGTTTATCCCATCAACGATATCACCATCACCCATGCCAAAGGCACCAGGGTTTGGGACAAGAACAATACCGAGTACATGGATCTTTATGGTGGGCATGCTGTCATCAGCATCGGCCATACCCATCCCCATTGGGTCAAACGCATAGAAGACCAACTCCACCAGATTGCCTTCTATTCCAACTCTATCAAGATCCCATTGCAGGATGAACTCGCAGCAAAACTGGGTGAGGTCTCAGGGAAAAAAGACTTTGCTCTCTTTCTCTGCAACTCAGGAGCAGAAGCCAATGAAAATGCCCTCAAGCTGGCCTCTTTCCATACAGGAAGAAAAAAAATTGTTGCCTTTACCAAAGCATTTCATGGCAGAACTTCATTGGCTGTAGCCGCTACAGACAATCCCAATATCGTTGCCCCCGTCAATGAAACCGACAACATCAGCTTTCTTCCTTTCAATGACATTGAGGCACTGGAGGCACACTTCAGACTGGAGGGCAATGAGATTGCAGCCGTCATTGTAGAAGCAATCCAGGGCGTGGGAGGCATCAATGTGGCCAGCAATGCTTTTATGCAAGCCATCAGAAAACAATGTGATGCGTTTGGCGCGGTTTATATTGCAGACAGTGTGCAGTGTGGTTATGGACGGTCCGGAAAATTTTTCAGCCATGATTTTGCTGGGGTTGATGCAGACATCTACTCCATGGCCAAAGGAATGGGCAATGGATTTCCGATTGGAGGGATCATCATCGCTCCCAAGATCAAAGCAAAACATTTCATGCTGGGTACAACCTTTGGAGGCAACCACCTGGCCTGCGCTGCTGCATTGGCCGTTTTGGAGGTTATTGCGTCTGAATCCCTGATGCAGAATGCAGAAAAAATAGGCAACTACCTTCAAGCGGAACTGAAAGCCATTCCGGAAATCAGCGGTGTCAGGGGCTATGGCCTGATGATTGGATTTGATGTACCCGAAAGCCACAAGAACCTTAAAAAAGACCTGCTCTTCAAGCACAAGATATTTACCGGAGAAGCAAAACCCAATGTAATCAGGTTGCTCCCCTCCCTGGCCCTGACCATGGAGGATGCCACAACTTTTATCAATGCTTTAAAAACAGCGATTGCGGAATACCAACAATAAAGCCATCATGAAACAATTCATCTCAGCACATGACGTCCAAAACATTCCGGCACTGATCAGGAAAGCCCTTGATTACAAGGCCAATCCATGGAAGGACGAAACGCTGGGCAAGCGCAAAAGAATTGGATGTCTTTTTCTGAACCCAAGCATGCGCACAAGGTTGAGCACACAGGTTGCCGCACAACAACTGGGCATGGAAACGGTGATTTTCAATGTTGGCAATGACGGCTGGTCGCTCGAATTTGAAGAGGGTGCCATCATGAATGGCGCAACGGTAGAGCATGTGAAAGACGCAGCACCCATCATGGGCAATTATTTTGATATCCTTGCCATCAGGACCTTTCCCGGGCTCAAGGACCGCGAAGCGGATTACGGAGAACACATCATCAAACAATTCATCCAATACGCAGGAATCCCTGTCCTGAGCCTCGAGAGCGCTACCCTGCACCCGTTGCAAAGCCTGACAGACCTGGTCACCATTACAGAATCCTGGAATGCGACAAACCATGCATTGGCAGAAACCAAGGTTCAGCTGCCAAAACCCAAAGTAGTGCTCACCTGGGCACCGCATGTAAAAGCGCTTCCGCAGTGCGTTGCCAACAGTTTCGCGCAGTGGGTGAATGCCTGGGGAGAAGCGAATTTTGTGATTACCCATCCCAAAGGATATGAGCTGGCTGAGGAATTTACCCAAGGCGCAACCATCGAATACGACCAGGAGAAAGCATTGAAAGATGCTGACTTTGTGTACGTGAAAAACTGGAGTGCTTACTCACCATACGGAAGCCTGCCACCCTTCGGGGGAGATTGGATGTTAACAAATGAAAAAATCGGGCAAACATGCCATGCAAAAGTGATGCATTGTCTGCCTGTAAGAAGAAACATAGAACTGTCTGACGAAATACTGGATGGACCAAACAGCATCATCACACAGGAAGCTTCCAACCGGGTATGGGCCGCTCAGGCAGTAATATCATCACTACTTCAATGAACGAAAACAAATTATATATCATCAAAGTCGGCGGTAACATCATAGACGATGCTGCCAAGCTCAGTACTTTTCTTTCCTCCTTCTCAACACTGAAAGGCAAAAAAATCCTTGTGCATGGCGGAGGCAAACTGGCAACACAACTGGCGGCAGACCTTTCCATCCCCCAGCAAATGGTTGATGGCAGAAGGATCACCGATGCCGAAACACTGAAAGTGGTCACGATGGTCTATGCCGGGCTGATCAACAAACAGCTTGTTGCATCGCTCAATGCCATGAATGCCGCATCCATCGGGCTCTCTGGTGCTGATGGCAACTGCATCACTGCACACAAGCGGGTGCATCCAACGATTGATTTTGGATTTGTGGGAGATGTGGACAGCGTGAACACCAAGCTGATCCTTTCGCTCCTGGACATGGACCTCAACATCATCATTGCCCCCATCACACAAGACAAAACCGGTCAACTGCTGAACACCAATGCCGATACCATCGCACAAGAAATCGCCAAGGCAATGGCACAACATCTTCCTGTCACACTGGTCTATTCATTTGAAAAGAAAGGTGTACTGCAGGATGTCAACGATGAGAACAGTGCCATTCCCGTGATCAACAGTGCCTTGTTTGACCAGTTGAAAAAAGACAAGGCCATCTTTGCCGGGATGATCCCCAAACTCGACAATGCCTTTGCTGCCCTGCAAGCTGGCGTAGAGAAGGTGATCATTGGAGATGCCACCGAACTCAGTGCATTGATAGAAGGAAAAACAGGTACGGCCATCTGCTGATAAAAAAATAGCAACATGTCAACCACACAAAATATCACCAACAGCGCAATCGATCTTCTCAAAAAAATGATTGCCATCCCCTCCCTGAGCAGGGAGGAAAAAGAGGTAGCAGACCTGATTGAACAATACCTCCAGGAAAATGGCATAACCACAGGCAGGCTGATCAACAATGTTTATGCCTTGAATAAATACTTTGACCCTGCCAAAAAAAGCATCCTGCTGAACTCTCACCATGATACGGTAAAGCCTGCAAAAGGGTATACCACTGATCCTTTCACTCCAACAGAAATAGAAGGACGCCTGATTGGCCTGGGCAGCAATGATGCCGGAGGGCCATTGGTTTCCTTGATTGCAACATTCATTCATTTTTTCAATAGACAAGATCTCCCTTTCAACATCATCCTGGCAGCAACTGCTGAAGAAGAAATTTCTGGCACCAACGGTATTGAACTCCTGTTGAAAGATGGGATCTTTCTGGATACACTTCAAGGCAGTGACTTCATGGGAGGACTGGTGGGAGAACCCACCAAGATGCAGATGGCAGTGGCCGAACGCGGCCTGCTTGTTATGGATGCAACGGTTCATGGAAAGGCTGGTCATGCAGCCAGGGAAGAGGGCATCAATGCCATCTACCTTGCCATGCAGGATATCCAAGCCATTGCAAAAATGGATTTTGAAAAAACATCTGAACTACTTGGCAGAACAACTGCAAAAGTAACGGCCATTGAAACTGATAACAAAGCGCACAATGTGGTACCATCCTCCTGCAGGTTTGTACTGGATGTGAGGGTAAATGAAAAATATGATTTTGACGAGGTGATTGATTACCTGAAAGCAACCCTAAAAGCCGAATTGGTTCCCAGAAGTTTCAGGATGAAGTCCAGCATGATTGCCATGGACCATCCTATTGTGAAGGCAGGCAAACAGCTTGGTTTATCCCACTATGGGTCGCCTACCACCAGTGACAAGGCATTGATGCCATTCCCTGCACTTAAAATAGGCCCTGGCGATTCAGCAAGAAGTCATACAGCGGATGAGTATATTTACATTTCAGAGATTGAAAATGGCATAAGCATTTATGTTCAATTGATTGAAGCAACCATTTCCTTTTACTGATCATTTCCCCCAATACATTACCATGAAACTTTGGAGCAAAGACAAAACATCAACAGCTGCACAAATAGAAACCTTTACAGTTGGGAGAGACCGCGATTTTGATGTTCAAATGGCGGGCTTTGATGTGGAGGGTTCCATCGCACATGTGACCATGCTGGGTGAACAGGGGCTGATGAGCAAGGAGCAGGCTGACCTGGCTGTAGCTGAACTGAAAAATATCCTGACAACGATTGAAGCCGGTGAATTCTCCATTGATGCCGGCGCAGAGGATATCCATTCACAAATTGAGTTCATGCTCACTGAACGCATTGGTGATGTAGGAAAAATGATTCACACAGGCAGAAGCAGAAATGACCAGGTGGCGTTAGACATCAAGCTTTTCTTGCGATCATCCATCATCGAAATCAAAGATGACATGCAATCGCTTTTTGACCTGCTCATCCAAAAAAGCAATCAACACAAGGATACGTTGATCCCCGGCTATACCCATCTTCAAATTGCCATGCCATCATCCATTGGGCTATGGCTGGGTGCGTATGCAGAAAGCCTTGTTGATGACATGGAATTTGTTGCTGCCGCCTTTAAGGTGGTCAACAAAAATCCGCTGGGCAGTGGCGCTGGGTATGGATCTTCGTTCCCCTTGAACAGGAGCCGTACCACTGCTTTGCTGCATTTCAATGCCCTCAACTACAATGCGGTGTATGCGCAAATGAGCAGGGGTAAAACGGAGAAGCTTACCGCCATGGCGCTGTCATCTGTTGCAGCTACACTGAGCCGTTTGGCGATGGACTGTTGTTTGTTCATGGGCCAGAATTTTGGCTTCATCCATTTTCCGGATGAGCTGACCACCGGCAGCAGCATCATGCCCCACAAAAAAAATCCTGATGTATTTGAATTGATCCGCGGCAAATGCAACAGGATTCAGGCGGTTCCCAATGAACTCACCTTGCTGATCAACAATCTTCCTTCAGGATACCACCGCGACATGCAGCTGACCAAGGAAATCCTGTTTCCTGCCATGGAGGAACTGCGTTCTTGCATGGAGATGATGAAACTGATGTTGAATGCCCTTGGTGTAAGGGAGAATATTCTCACGGAAGAAAAATACAAATACCTGTTCAGCGTTGAAAAGGTCAATGAATTGGTCAACCTGGGCATTCCCTTCCGGGATGCCTATGCACAGGTTGGAAACATGATTGATTCGGGAACCTTCCATTTCGATGCCACACAAAAACTAAACCATACCCACGAAGGAAGCATTGGCAATTTGTGTACAGCAGAGATCATTGCACAAATGCAATCTGTTGCTGCTGTGATCAAAATCGGATAAGCAAGGATGCTATTGTTTCCCTTTCCAACGCAGGGTCCGGATCAGGTGTTTGATATCCTCTTCCAGAAAATCACTGACCACAGAGATGGAATCTGCATTGGGTGAAGCGTCAAAATACAGTGCCCCGCGCAGAAAATGCCTGGCGGTATCAGCAACATAGAATTGCTTTGATGTTGCCGCCTCTCCTGCCACAAAAAAATAAACGCCAGTGGAACCATTTTCTGTAGCAAAAGCAGAATCAATGATTCCACTGGCCTTGATGGTATGCTTGTACGTCATTTTATAGGCTTCTTCCCGCAGGCTTTCGAAACTGTTGCCCACCACTGAATCTTTGTAGCCAGTGGGTGTTTTTATTTTGTAAACAGAACTGCCGGTGATGGATTTATAGCTGAGGTAGATCCTGCCCTGGAATTGATCAAAATTAACATTGATCCAGTACGGATTTTTGCCAGTGCTATCCGCTTCTTTTGAGATATGGGCATAGACAGGATATTCAAAAATATAGGGATAACCCGGCTCATTGAACTCCTTGTAAGCCCTTTTGGGAAGGTTTATCTTGAAGTAACTCCTTGGCTTGGGCGTATAGCCGCTGTTGCAGGCAAAAATAAATACAAGCAATAGAAACAGGACCAATCCGCTTGGAAATTTTTTCATGACATGCTTTATTGCTGCGGTGCAGCGATGGTAATCTTGATCTTGTGGATGCGGTTCATGGCAACCTCCAGTACCGTAAAAGTGAAATCCTTGGCAACCAGTTCCTGGTTCAATTGGGGTATCTCGCCAGCGAGCTCCAGCACAAGCCCCGCCACCGTTTCACTATCACCCCTGATGGCATCAAAAACCCTGTTGGGAAGCTTCATCAGCTTACAGGCCTCATTGATCATCATTTTTCCTTCAAAGATGAAATTGAAATCATCAATCCTCATGTTCACAGATTCCTCGTCATCGTATTCATCCCTGATCTCCCCTACGATTTCTTCCAGGATGTCCTCCATGGTGATGATTCCATCTGTACCACCAAATTCATCCACCACAATGGCAAAATGGGTCCTTTTCTGTTGAAAGTCTTTCAGCAGGTCTTCCACCAACATTTGCTCATGGATAAAAAATGCCGGACGGATCAGGGATTTCCAATCAAAATCATCCGCCTTGTCCAGGTGTGGAATCAGGTCCTTGGCATGAATCATGCCTGCTATATTGTCTAGGTTTTCGTTGAACACAGGAAACCTGGAATACTGCTGATCAGCCACCTTTTGTTTGAGCGCTGAAAAAGGGATGCCTGCTTCAACACCCTGCACATCCAGCCTGCTGCGCATCGCCCGTCTTACCGTGATGTTTCCAAACTGAGCAATGCCCTTGAGGATGTTTTTTTCCTCTTCTGAGCTTCCGTCTGCTTCTCCCAACCCCATGGCCTGATCAATCTGTTCCAGCCTGGTGCGCAGGTCATTGTTTCGGCCCAGGGATTTTTCAATATTATCGGTGATGCCAGCCGTCCATTGGCCCAAGCGGCGAAACATGATGGCATTCAACCAAACAAAAAAAGATGAATAGTATGCAAAGCGAATATGGTTATTGGATGCCCAAACTTTTGGCAAAAGCTCTCCAAAAAGAACAAGAATGACAATTGCAATCAGCATGCGAATCAAAAACAAAAGAAAGCCAGTGGTTTCAGGCAACATATCATCCTTTACAAGATAGTTGCACAACAGGATGATCAGCATCCGAAAAACCATGTTGCCTACCAGCATGGATGACATCAACAAACGCGGCTCCTGCAGCAATTGAAGAATTCGTGTAGATGCAGGATACTGACGGATACGCAAGTTTTTCAATTCCCGGTAACCCAATGAAAAAAAGGCTATTTCTGCTCCGGAGTTCATGAACAACATCAGGATAGAGGCGAGAAGCAGGATGGGGAGAACGATCATTGGTCAAAATTACAATAATTGAACAAGAAGTGGTTGATCAGCGGATGGATGTTTGATACCGGGTGATGAGCCTGGGAAAAGCCAATTGGCTGATGGATGAAATATCCGTCCAGTGGTATCCGTCCACTTTTACCAATGCTGAACTGCGCAGATACGCCATCCGGCACCGGATCTTTTGGTGCGTCAACTGATGAACCATTTCGCCTGAAATAGAAACCACCTCTATTTTTTCTTTTTTAGCGCCCAGGTTCCAGAAAGACCAGGACTTCAATTCCTTTTCCTCAACAGGCTCATCGGTTTCCTTCAAGATGAATTCAAATAAATCCTGCCAAATATCCTTTCCCTTCCGCTGCCTTACCAGTTGTTTGCCTTTGGATTCGAGGATCAGGTAATAAAAAAACCTTTCCCTTTGCTTGATTTTTTTTGATTTGACTGGAATTTGCTCCGTTGTCCCCAGTTCAAAAGCCAGGCATTTTTGCTGAAAAGGGCATACAATACAAATGGGTTGCCGGGGTTTACAAACCGTTGCGCCGAGGTCCATGATGGCCTGGTTATACAGGGCTGGATTACTGGTGTCGAGGAGCTGGTCAGCCAGCTGTTCGAGCGCTTTTCTCCCCGCAGGAAGGTCAATAGGGGTAGAAATACCAAACACCCTGGACAATACCCGGAGTACATTTCCATCCACCACTGCCAGGGGAAGCCCGAAGGCAAAAGAACCAATGGCAGCAGCAGTGTAATGGCCAACTCCACTGAGTGCCAATAAACCTTCTTTAGAGGCCGGGAAAAGGCCTGCATGCTCAATACTAATCGTTCTTGCCGTCTTGAGCAGGTTCCTGCACCGGCTGTAATACCCAAGTCCTTCCCATAGCTTAAATACTTGATTATCAGGTGCATTGGCAAGTGCATGCACATCAGGGTAGCTTTCAACGAACCGGTTATAATAAGCAAGTCCTTGTTCCACCCTGGTTTGTTGAAGGATGATCTCACTGAGCCATATTTTGTAAGGATCTTTTATCCCTTTCCATGGCATTTTTCTGTTGTTTTCTATCAAATGCCAATTTTTCAGGGCCTTTGAAAACCACACTTTATGTTGTTTTTCAACCACTTATATCAATTTATTTTTGGTAAAAAGAAAAATTATGCGCAATTTTAGGAAGGACCTAGAAGTTCTAGGGGTTGAATTGGTAAATAAAATGTTTAAGGATTTACATCAAAAGTAAAATAAAAAAAATCCAAAACTTTTAAACTCAAACCAAAATGAGAAAAGCCGACCTGATCAATAAGATTGCTGAAAAAACCAATATTCCCAAAGTGGATGTACTGGTAACCCTCGAGACGATGTTCAAAGAGATCAAATTCTCCTTGTCAAAAGGCGAAAATATTTACGTCCGTGGGTTTGGTTCTTTCATCACCAAAAAAAGAGCAGCCAAGATTGGTAGAAATATCAAACGCAATACTGCTGTTCAGATTCCAGCCCATTTCATCCCTGCCTTCAAGCCTGCAAAGGAGTTCATGCAGGAAGTTAAAAAACTTGAAATTGACACTGTTATTCAGGACGAAGGTTCTAATGACATGGCATAAGGCATTACCTTTGCGTTTTAAATTCTGATCAATGTTGAAAAAACAGCAATGGATCGTGGTTGCTGCAGGGGCAGTGCTGCTGTTCGGTTTATTTATTTTTGGAAAATTTTCGCCATCCCACAAGGAAGCTGCTCCACATGCAGACCATGAGGGACATACTGACAATGAAGGTTCCGCCGGAGGAGCAGCTAAACCGTTCGAAATCAATGCATTTATCAATGAATTGAAAAAAGATCTGACGCCAAGTCAATCGGCATACCTCACCAGTTTAGAAGACGCATTGACCAGAGGAGACCTGGTTACACAAAAAAAATCCAACTTTCAATCCTTGTCCAACTTCTGGCGAGACAGTGCAAGAAGCTTCCTCCCATACATTTATTATCTCGGGGAAAAGGCTAAGTTGGAAAATTCTGAAAAAAACCTCAACTTTGCCGCCCATTCAATGCTGGAAGAACTAAGGGGTATATCAAACCCCGGATTGAAAAGCTGGATGGCAAACGAGGCCAACGACCTCTTTTTGCGCTCCTTGAAAATTAACCCGAACAACGACTCAACCATCATTGGCCAGGGAAGCACTTTCTTCTTCGGTGTTTCCGGAGCTCCGATGGAAGGCATCTTGAAAATCAGAACAGTCGCAGAAAAAGACCCCAGCAATGTCTTTGCGCAGTTCATGCTTGGTTATGGAGGGATGGTTTCAGGACAAACAGATAAGGCAGCAGAACGATTTAAAAAAGTAATCGAGCTGGATCCTGAAAATACAGAAGCTGTATTTCTTCTTGCTGAGCTCTATGAAAGGGCAGGTAAAAAGAAAGAAGCCGTGGAATGGTACGAAAGGGGATTGAAAAATGTGAAGAACCCGGAATTGGTGAAAGCCCTTGAAGAGAAGATCAAAATATTGAAATAATTATTAACAACTAAACTTACTCTGACATGCCTTGTGGTAAAAAAAGAAAACGTCATAAGATAGCAACGCACAAACGTAAAAAAAGATTGAGAAAGAACCGTCATAAGAAAGGGAAGAAATAACCCTTTCCATTCTCAATCATAATAGAATCATGGTGCATTGCGAAGAAATCATTTCTTGGCAATGCCCCTTTCTTTGTTTGCTATAATTCTCTAGATTCGCTTGAATAAAGAATTGATCATAAACTCATCTGCCCAGGGTGTACAAATAGCCCTGTTGGAAGACAAGAAACTCGTCGAGCTTCATAACGAAAAAGCTGACGCCAGTTTTAATGTAGGAGACCTCTATTTGGGTAGGGTCAAGAAACTCATCCCTGGGTTGAATGCAGCATTTGTAGATGTTGGTTTTGAAAAGGATGCTTTTTTACACTACACTGATTTGAGCCCCTTTGCAAAATCCTTGCTCAAATTTACGCAGCTCTCCATCAATTCACCAGCTGCTTCCCAACCTAATTTTTCAACTTTTACAGTTGAGGCAGAGATTGTAAAAACTGGTAAGATCAATGAAGTATTGGGTCAGAAGCCCAATGTATTGGTACAGATCCTCAAGGAGCCCATTGCTGCAAAAGGACCCAGGCTGAGCTGTGAGATATCGCTTCCAGGAAGGTTTGTGGTGATCACTCCGTTCAATGACATCATTGCCGTATCCAGGAAAATCCATTCAGCAGAAGAAAGAAAAAGACTTCAAAAAATCATTGAAGCCATCAAGCCAAAAAATTTTGGTGTAATCGTACGCACGGCTGCCGAAGGTAAAAACACAGCCGAACTGCATGAGGATCTCAACGTATTGTTCAGCAAATGGAAATCCATCCAACAAAACCTCAGCGGTGCCGTTGCACCAGCCAAAATTCTCAGTGAACAGACCAAGGCAACAAGCATCCTCAGGGACCTGCTCAATGCCGACTTTAATAAAATTGTGGTGAACGACAAGCAGATCTATGCAGATACCAAGGCCTATATCCAAAAGATAGCGCCAGACAAGGCTGAAATTGTTTCCCTTTATACAGGATCAGCTTCTGTTTTTGACCATACCGGCATCACCAAACAAGTGAAGGGTGCATTTGGTAAAACAGTCAACCTTCCTTCTGGGGCCTACCTCATCATTGAACATACAGAGGCATTGCACGTGGTTGATGTCAACAGTGGATACAAGAGCGTCAGCAACAACCAGGAAGAGAATGCGCTTCAGACCAATATGGAGGCAGCAGAAGAGATTGCAAGGCAATTAAGGCTCCGCGATATCGGAGGCATCATTGTGGTCGACTTCATCGACATGAAGCTTCCTGAGAACAAGAAGAAGCTCAATGAAGCCATGGAGAACTTCATGAAGTTAGACAGGGCAAAACACGCGGTGTTGGCGATTTCAAAATTCGGACTCATGCAGTTGACCCGTCAACGGATGAAACCTGAAATGAACATCAATACCCAAGAGCAATGTCCTTCTTGCCAAGGAACAGGCAAAATTTCCTCTACCCTTGTACTCGAGGATGAAATAGAAAAGAACATCAGTTACCTGAGCGAACAGAAGCACAAATCCCTCACGATTGCTGTTCACCCTATCCTCTATGCCTATCTTACCAAAGGCATTATCTCCAAGAGCCGCAAATGGGCCTGGAAATACAAAATGAAACTGGACATCAGGGAAGATTCAACCTATCACTTGACCGAGTTTCATTTTTTTGACACCCACGAGGAAGAAATCAGGCTCTGATCTACCCATCAGATTTTTTTTAGCACCATCAAAACGAAAAAGCCGCCCATTGCTGAGCGGCTTTTTTCATATAAGGATCTTTTTACTATTGCTTCTTAAGAGATATAGGATAAGTACCATAGTTTGAACCATTGGGTAACTTATGGGTAAGGTTGATGTTGAAATCTCCTTTACAGGAGAAGAAGAATCCGCCTGTACCTTCACAAGTGAAGTTCTCATACCCTGCACCATAGCTTCCATAGGTTTGCTTTGCAACCGTGGCTGCACCGGTAGCAGCATTTACTGTAATGGTTACAGGATTAAAACCTGGTGTTTCAGCAAATGGGAAAAGATAAGTAACCCTAGCACTTCCTGCAGAACCAACAATATTACATGTCTCTCCAACTGCACCGTCCCAACCATCTTTGGTAATGGTATACTTTCCAGTTGCCTGAGCAGGCAGAAAAGGACAAACCACTACCGCATTCCAGGTCAACTTGAGGTTGTACTGGCCAACAGTAGCAAGGTCAGGAAGCGTGTTAGACACGTCAAACTTCCTTCCGTCTTTGGTGATGACCTGGTTGTAAAGGATATAGGTTTCGCCAGGGCCAGGGGTAGTACCCAAGGCTGTAGCGATTTCCTGACCATTTACTTCCAGGTTATAGGTACCACCATTGTTGGCGTACTCTTTTACCTTTTTCCAAAGGGTCCTGTCATTTGTCTGGGGAGCTTTTGTTACATAAACAATCAGCTTTTCCTGTGGAGAACCGTATTCCTTAACAGAGGCAGAAACTTTGCTTCCTGCGAGGTTGGTTGCATCAATGATGTTGTTTCCTGCAGTGACAAGGGTTACATATGAACCGATGCTGAGGGAATTGACATCCTGAACAACTTCACCCTTTTGGCACGAACTCATGGCTATAGCAACCAGGGCTGTGTAAAACAATGATGATATGATTTTTTTCATGTTCTCTTGATTTTATTTGATGAAGCCTGCAGGGTTATTGTCCCAGAATACTTGCTTATCAATGGTCTTTTGGGTGATGTTCGTGTTCAGGTTAACCAATACAGAAGGGTAGTAATGTGAACGGATCATGTTACCACCAGCCTGTGCAACGGTATAAGACATACCCCCGGGCTTTCCTGTTCTGCGGTAGTTGTTGAAAGCATCAACACCATTACCCCAGAGAGAAATATAGTATTCCTGCTGGATAACTTCCATTTTTGCAGCAACAGTAGTAGCCTTGTCATAACGGGCCAAAACCAGGTTAACATAGGCAGTGATCCTTGCTGCAGACGGAACAGCAGCAGCTATAACCGCTACGTTAACAGTTGAGGGGAAACCAAGTACCTTGGCAATAGAAGCCCTGATAGCAGACTCCAGCAAAGCCCTTGGATTGCCTGCAGTACCCAAAGCAACTGCTGCTTCAGCAGCTACAAAATAAGTGAAAGCAGACTGCCAAATGGGTTGAACACCCGCACCTTGAGCACCCTTGTTCAGACCAACTGGAGCACCTTGGTTAACGTCAAAGTCTCCACCAAATGGATAAATTCCAACAGTTGTCCTGTATGGACCATCTGGAGGAGTACCAGAATTGTCTCCGTGGTTACGTCCCCAGAAACCCTGTGCACCCAGACCAAACTGGCAGAAAGGCATTCCTGTGGTGTAATGAGAGGGAACAGGGAAGGTTGAACAGGAAAGACTATTAGAGGAAACAGCAGCATTATCAGTGGTCTGCCTGTAGAAATAATACCTTGTCCTTGGATCTGAAGTATTCCTTGCTTCCTGGTTGTTGAAAGTTCCCTTGTCAGCAGCCAGAGACCACATCAAATAAACGCCCATGTAGTCACCAGGACCACCCGCAGCAACATAGTTACCATTGTAACGGGGGTGTCTGCTGTTGGGGTTTGCTTGTTTAGTTGAATACTTGAATTCGAAATCATTTGTACCAGTCAAGGTTGCTACAACATCAGCATCAGCCAACAATGCATCAATTTTTCCTTTTGCACCTGCATCAACCAAACGGGTATTGTTCAAAGCCCTTAGTTTGAAAAGCTTGGCTACCCTCTTCCATTTTGTTGCACCAGCAGCATCAGCAGCACCAAAGAACATGTCTTGGTTACCGGGAAATGCAGTTGATTTTCCAAAATCTGCAATGGCAGCGTCCAGCAAAGCGACGGCTGCAGCATATACATCAGCACCCTTATCGATGGTGGGATTGGTATTTGCTGATCCGAGGTTTGCAGTGCTGTAAGGGATATCACCAAACATATCAACCAAAGTGATAAGGGTGTAAGCCTTCATGGTTTTTGCCATACCGGCAGCAATCCATTTTTTCTCTGCCTCAGCAACAGGAATCAAGGCGTTTGCATGCTTGAATACACCAGTGTAGGCAGTACTCCACACACCATCAAATGATTGTGGGCTGTACGCAGCCTGGTAGGTTGGACCATACATTACAGTTTGACGGGTAAGTTCCATACCGAAGCTAGATGCTCCGCTGAAGAAACTTGCAAAGTTCAGCTGAAGCTGTGTCAGGTAAAGATCAGCGTTCGCTGACTCTGGTGTAGGACCGTTAGGGTTAACCAAAAGCTCATCAAGCTTCTTGGTACAAGAACCCAACAGGCTCACCGAGAGTACGAGGATGAATATTTTTTTCATGTTCATGTCGATCAATTTAATTGATTAGAAGGATACCCTAACTGACACACCATAACGCTTGGAGGTTGGACCTGAGAGGTATTCCAAACCACGAACGTTGCTTACACCAAGGGATGAAGTTTCAGGATCGAAATTCACATACTTGGGGAAGTTGGGTGCATTGTAGAAAAGGTTCTGTCCAGAGAAGGTCACAGAAAGCGCTCCGAATGGCGTCTTGCTCAACTTTGCTGTAGGAACAGCATATGAAAGTGAAGCCTCTCTCAAACGAATTTGTGTTGCATCATATACAATAAGGTCTTGCATTCCGAAGAATCCAGAAAGAACGTTAAAGTATGCATAGCTCGCTGAGACCTGAACATCATTGGGTGTACCATCTGCCTTAACACCAGGAAGGATCAAAGGAAGAAAGCGATCGAAGTCTGTGTCTTTTGTCAAACCACGACCAACAACCGTACCGGGGGTATAGGCAAGCATGTCTCCACCTTGGGTGTAATCCCACTGCATACGGAAGGAAAATCCTTTGTAACCCAGTGTAGAAATTCCACTCATCTTGAAATCAGGAGTTGGGTCGCCCACAATGCCGATTTCGTTGGATGATACATAGCTACCCAAACCATCGGTCAAACGAAGACCAGTCTTAGGATCTTTCTTGGTATAAGAAGCCTGGATCACACCCAGTGGCTGACCATTGATGGCAAAAAGTCCTTCGTTGGTGAAACCATCGATAACAATTTGCTTAACATCACTGGGAAGCGTAACCTTGCTCCTGTTCTGGAAATAGTTGGTAGTGAAATCCCAAGTCCAGTTCTTGTTGCGGATGATATTGTAGGTCAACTGCAACTCGATACCCTTGTTGCTCACAGAACCGGCATTGATAGAGGTTACAGTGAACCCTGATGATGGATCAAGTTCACGGTCAAGGATCTGGTCTTTGGAGTTCCTGTTGTAATAGGTGAAATCAACATTCAACCTGTTGTTCAACAAACGACCTTCAAAACCTACCTCAAATTCCTGCTGAAGCTCAGGGCTCAGGTTTGGATTGGCAAGACGGTTACCGATGCTATTTGAATTGAACACAGTATTCATCCTGTCTACAAATACGTTGGTATTGATGTTCAGGATGTTCCTTGTGTTATAAGGAAAACCGAAGTTGGCTGATGTAGAGAAACCAGCTCTTAACTTAAGGTAGTTGAGGATGCGGCTGTTCTGCAAACCTGCAAAGGCAGATGTTGGCAAGAAAGACAAACTCGCAGAAGGATAGAAAATAGAACGGTTGGCCTGCTCCAGGTTGGAGGACCAGCTGTTTCTTCCACCTACTGTCAAATAAGCGTATTCTTTATAGCTCAACAAACCTTGGGCAAAAGCACCCAAAGAAAGTGTGCGGGATTTGAAATCAATGCGTCCACCACCTTCGTTGAAGTTGTCGTGGTTGATATAGTTGTCATGATCAAAAAGACCATATACAAGCTGCTGGGTAGAACGCATACCGTTCTGCTCATACAAACGCTCTTGAGAGTTTACCCCTGCATCGATATTCAGGCGGAAATCCTTGTTGATGTCTGTTTGGTAAGCGGTCAACAATGAATGATCCCAGATAGAATTGTACCCATTGACGGTACGGTGCATTCCCAATTGGAAATCAGCACCACCAACAACGCCACCTTTGTTCTGGTTGTAATAGTTGTAATCTGAATACTGATCGTATCCTACACGGTAGAGCAGGTTCCAGTCTTTGGCAATATCATATTTCAGTGACATGTTACCAAAGATCCTGTTGATTTTCTGTCCGGTGAAGGAGTTCTTCACGGTCCAGATGGGGTGCTGGATATCATTACCGCCCCTGTAATAAGTAGAGGACTTATCCAATGGATTCTCATAAGGCAACTTGAAAAGGTCTACTGCACGAGGCGTGTAGATCAGGTTACCGAATACAGAAGAAGCACTTGGGTTAGAACCAAATGAAGTAGAGGTGGGAGGAGATTTGAAATCAGTGATGGCGTAGTTGAATGTACCACCAACAGTGAATTTATTAGACAATTTGGCGTTTCCACCCAATCCAAATGTATTCTTGATCAAACGGTTTCCAGGTGTGAAGCCTTCATCATCCATATAAGAATAGTTGGCATTGAATGTACCTGTAGCACCTACAGAACTTGTAACACCTACAGAAGTGGTGCGGATTATTCCTGTATTGAAGAAATCCCTTACAGAGTTGTTCGGCTCGTAAGCAAGCTTGGCACCAACAAACTGAGGGAAGGCTGTCCTCCAAGGAGTACCAAATGCAGAAGAAGAAGACCTGTCATAAGGATGTGCTACTGAATCTGCTGGAGTTTTGAATTTTCCGCCCCAGTTGGAGAAGAAGGCAAAACCTACACCATTGTCAAATCCACCACCCCAGGAATCCTGGTAGTCTGGAAGGTTGGCAACCTGGTTGGCAAACAAAGACTGTGAAACAGTTACTTCATTCTTCTTGTTTGAACGCCTGGTTGAGCTGTTTTTTGTAGTAACCAATACCACACCATTGCGGCCCAACTCACCATAGAGGGTGGTTGCACTCAATCCTTTCAAAACACTGATGTTCTCAATGCTGTTGGGATCAAGATCCAAGAAACGGCTGGAAGTGGTGTTGCCATAAACGAAACTGGCCTGGGAATTGGTAGAGGCATCAAAAGGAACACCATCCACAATAAACAGTGGAGTGGAGCTACCAGAAATGGTGTTTACACCACGGATGATGATGTTGGTACCAGAACCAGACATACCACTGGAGTTGAGGATGTCAACACCAGGTGCCTTACCATTTAAAAGACGAACAACGTCTCCATCAGGGCGAAGCTCCAATGCTTTTTTGTCTACTGAAGCAACAGCATATCCAAGGGCTTTCTTTTCCCTGCGGATACCTTGTGCTGTTACCACAACCTCCTGGAGACCAGAAGTAGCAGACCTAAGCGAAATGTTGGAAAGGTTTGAACCGGCACGAACATTGATGCGGTCATACCCTACGTAGGTTACCTCAAGGTTGGTGTTGAGGTCCTTTACAGAAAGCGAAAAAGTACCGTCAGCAGCAGAGGTAGTTCCTGTTTGGGAACCTGCTACTTTGATCGATACACCTGACAAAGGAGAACCGTCGGAATCCGACACCTTCCCCTTTACCACTGTTTGCGCAAATACCATTGGTATTGCAAAAAGCAAACAGCACATAAACAGCGTAAGTTTTCTCATGCAGTTGATTTTTGTTATGTAATGCGATGATTGTCTCTTTGCGAATGTAACAATTTATTCACTTTTCAGTAATGTTAAGGACATAAATTTTTAAAATGAATTTCATATTAAATAAATCTATATATATTATTTAACATCAATAAAACCCATTTTTTATTGAATATATCTTAAATAATGATTAATTTTTAGATAATGGCCAATAATTTACGGAAAAAGGCAATTTTTTTTATAGAACATTAATGACAATTTCAAAGTTATGCACAGTTCCAAAAATTAATTTTGTACTGTGGGAGCAATTTGTAATTTAGTGGAAGAATTTAATGGGTTAGTAAGTACAGGGGATTGGTTTCTACCAATCCCCTATTTTTTTGCTGAAAATACATTCGCTATGCGGTGTTAATCTCATTCATTTTGCTGCGCTGTTGATTACCTTTATTGAATGAGCAAAATCAAAAAAGCATTTTTTTGCAAGAGTTGTGGCCATGAATCACCAAAATGGTCCGGTAAATGTCCTGCCTGCAATGAATGGAATACATTGACTGAAGAAATTATACACAAAGAAACTGCTGGCAATAAAACTTCATGGAAAGAGACAAGCCCTGGCCATGCAAAGAGCATTGAATTGAATGAAGTCATTTCAAGGGAAGAAGAAAGAATCGTAACCAAAGACCAGGAATTGAACCGTGTATTGGGTGGTGGAATTGTTCCTGGAAGTCTTGTGTTGGTAGCAGGAGAACCTGGCATTGGAAAATCAACCTTGTTCCTGCAAGATGCCTTGATGATGCATGAGTTGAGGATTCTTTATGTGAGTGGAGAAGAGAGTGAACAGCAAATAAAAATGCGTGCGAATCGGATCAATGTAACACATGATGCATTTTATTTACTCACTGAAACATCGACCCAGAGCATCTTTCAGGAGATCAAAAAAATAAAACCGCAGCTGGTCATCATCGATTCTATTCAAACATTGCAATCGCCCTATATCGATTCTTCCCCTGGTACCATTTCACAAATCAGGGAATGCACATCAGAGTTCCAACGTTTTGCCAAAGAAACACAAACACCCGTTTTTCTCATAGGACATATCACCAAAGATGGAAGCATTGCAGGACCAAAATTGCTGGAACACATGGTCGATACGGTATTGCAATTTGAAGGTGACCAACATTATGCCTACCGGATTTTGCGCACTACCAAAAATCGTTTTGGATCAACAGCAGAGCTGGGAATATATGAGATGACAGGAACTGGCATGAAACCTGTGATGAACCCATCAGACATTCTCATCAACCAGAAAGAAGAACAATTGAGTGGCATTGCCATTGGTGCAACAATGGAAGGTTTGAGGCCATTATTGATTGAAGTGCAGGCCTTGGTTACGCCATCGGTTTATGGAACGCCGCAAAGAACTGCCAGTGGATTTGACCTGAGAAGATTGCAACTTTTATTGGCCGTTCTTGAAAAAAGGGGTGGTTTCCATTTTGGAACCAAGGATGTTTTCGTCAATATTGCCGGTGGATTGAAAATTGAGGACCCGGCCATTGACCTGGCCATGGTTTTTGCTTTGCTGAGTTCGTATGAAGATGTTCCCCTTTCACAAAAAACCTGTTTTGCAGGCGAGGTAGGCTTGAGCGGAGAAATCAGGGCAGTAAACCGGGTTGATCAGCGCATTTCAGAAGCAGAAAAACTTGGATTTGACAGCATTGTCATCAGCAAGTACAACAGAAAAGCGGAACCACACAAAGGAATCAAGACGATTTCCGTGGCATTGATTGAAGAGGTCTACCGAACAATATTTCAATAAAGCCAGTGGCATGGTTATAAAGGCTTGGTACGAGGCTTTGGTGCATGTATTTTATCCCTCCTTGTGTTATGGCTGCAACAATGAGCTGATCCAAGGCGATCAGTACATATGCCTGCAATGCCAAACTGAAATGGGTCGCACCTATTTTGAAAGCATTAGGGACAATCCTGTTGAAAAACTTTTTTGGGGCAGGGCTGACATTCAATGTGCAGCCAGTACATTTTATTATATCGACAAAACCCCTTTGCAGCAGATCGTACACCACATCAAATACCGGCAAGAAAAAGAACTGGGAATCCACATGGGTGAAATCATGGGCATCCATGGATCAGGCCTTTTCACTGAATGTAAAACTGATCTCTGCATACCCATGCCATTGCATCCCAAAAAAGAATACAAAAGAGGATACAACCAAGCTTCCTTGTTGTGTGAAGGAATTTTTAAACAGACCGGCATCCCCTATAATGAAAAGGCCCTGGTGCGCAATGAGAACACCAGGACCCAGACAAAAAAATCAAGGATAGAACGATGGAAAAATGTTGCATCGGTTTTTGATGTCATTGAACCATTGGTCATCAATGACAAGCATGTTGTGGTGGTGGATGATGTGATCACCACCGGTGCTTCAACAGAAGCCTGTGTGAATACACTGATGCAACATGGGGCAAAAACAGTAGGCATCTATAGCCTGGCGTTTACCCTATAGTATTATTTAAGGTATGCAGTGATTTCTTCACCCATGGGCTTGACCTTGCTTGGGAATACAGCCAACAGATTTCCTTTTTCATCCAAGAGAAACTTGGTGAAATTCCATTTTATTTCAGCATCCATCACACCATTCTCTGCTTTGCTGGTCAGCCATTTGAACAAAGGATGGATATCAGTCCCCTTCACAGAAACCTTTTCTGCCATGACAAAACTGACACCATAATTCTTTTGACAGAAATCATTGATCTCAGCATTGGATCCTGGCTCTTGTCCACCAAAATTATTGGCAGGAAAACCAACAATAACCAATTTGCTGCCGTATGCCTTGTGCAATTGTTCTAGTTCGGCATATTGTGGAGTATAACCGCATTTAGAAGCGGTGTTCACAATCAACACTTTCTTGCCTTTGAATTTTGAAAAATCAATGGTTTGTCCTTCAATGGAGGGAACCTTGAACTGGTGAATGGTTACAGGGCCTGCAGCAAAAAGAGCAAGGGCTATCATCATGGATTTGATCATACAATAATTTTTATTTAGCAATATAACACTTTCATAGAAAAAAGGTTTAAGAATGCCTCGACAGTTGTCCTTGCTGCCGTATATCATTATCTTTACGGCATGTTATTCAGTGAAATCCCAGGACAAGGTACAGTAAAGGCCAATTTGGTCAATCTGGTGCGCAGCAACAGGCTCAGCCATGCTTTGCTCTTGCTGGGAAAAGAAGGGAGTGGTGCCTTGCAGCTTGCACTGGCCCTTGCCCAATATGTGGTATGCGAAAAAAACAAGCCAGGAACTACCAATGGAGAACCCTCATTGTTTGGAGCGCCAACCCAAACAACAACTTTTCTTGAAGATTCCTGCGGTAATTGCCCCTCCTGCAAAAAAGCTGCCGGGCTGATCCATCCTGATATCCATTTTTCATTTCCAACCATCGTAAAAACGGCTGGAGACAAACCCATTGCCAGCGATTTCATCCAGGAATGGAGGAGCTTTGTTGCCCAGACCCCTTTTGGCAATGCATTTGATTGGCTTCAGTGCATTGGAGCTGAAAACAAACAGGGAAATATTACCGCATACGAATGTGAAGAAATCATCAGAAAACTGAACCTTAAAAGTTTTGAAAGTGGATACAAGATCCTGATCCAGTGGATGCCGGAGTACCTTGGCTTGATGGGCAACAAATTGCTCAAAATGATTGAAGAGCCCCCTGCCAATACCCTCCTGATCTTTGTGGCCCAAGATGAAGCCAGGTTGCTGGGTACCATCCTGTCTCGAACACAGCTGATCAAGATCAACCAATTGGAATCGAAAGATGTACATGAATGGCTGATCAATAAACAGGCTGTTCCCAGGGAAAAAGCCATGTCAATCGCCCCCCTTTCCCAGGGAAACCTGCGAGAGGCCTTCCAGCTTTTACACAACAGCGATGAAAACTGGGAAGAAATTCTAAGGGAATGGCTGAATGCCATCCTCAAAAATGGCCCTGCAGCACAGGTCAAATGGGTTGATGAGAACAGCAAACTGGGAAGGGAAAAACAGAAACAATTCCTTGCCTACTTCACTCACCTGCTTTCCTGTGCTGTGCACATTGCCAATGTGGGAACGGCACCAGAAGTGGCAGCAAATGAACTTGACTTTGCCAACCGTCTGCTCAGGATGGCGGCTACTGAACAGCTTGAAGCCATCGTTACCGAGCTCGACAAAGCTTCCTATCAAATAGAAAGAAATGCAAATCCCAAAATACTGTTCATGGCCCTGACCATCAAAATTTATCATATTATAAAGGATAAAACATTAATTTTGGTACATTGATATAGATTATGGGATGTAATTCATGCGGAACCAAAGACGGAAAGCCTGGTGGGTGTAAGAGCAACGGCGGTTGCAGCTCAGGTGGATGCAATAGACTTAATGTACATGACTGGCTTGCCAATTTGCCTTTTACAGACCCTGCAGTATCCTGTAGAATCGTAGAGGTAACATTCAGCAATGGCAGCAGGAAAGAATATTTCAAGAATACAACGCTTCATCATTTCAGCAAGGGCGAACTGGTCAGTGTTGAGGGTGTTGGAGGATTTGATGTAGGCATGGTCAACCTGAGCGGAGAGCTGGTGCGCATGCAACTCAAAAAGAAGAGGATTGCGGAAGATAGCGCAGAGCTCAAGAAAATATTGCGCAGGGCCACAGAAGTGGATATCCAAAAATGGGAAGAGAACAAGGCCCGTGAAAAAGAAGCCCTTGCCCGCTCACGTGCCATTGCCCGGCAATTTAAGCTGAGCATGAAAATCTGTGAAGTTGAATTTCAGGCCGATGGCAGAAAAGCCACTTTCTTCTATACATCAGAAGACCGTGTCGATTTTCGCGAACTGATCAAGATATATGCTGGAGATTTCAAGGTAAAAGTTGAAATGAAGCAAATCGGTGCCCGCCAGGAAGCTGCAAAAGTGGGTGGCATCGGAAGTTGTGGAAGGGAGCTCTGCTGCAGCAGCTGGCTCACCGAGTTCAAAAGTGTAACCACCGCAATGGCGCGTTACCAAAACCTCAGCATCAACCAGACCAAACTGAGCGGACAATGCGGACGCCTCAAGTGCTGTCTGAATTATGAACTGGACAGTTATCTGGATGCCCTGCAACATTTCCCTGACCATGTGGAAGTATTGCATACAACAAAGGGCAATGCGAACCTGATTAAAAAAGATATTTTCAAAAACATCATGTGGTATACGCTTCCTGATAGCAACAAGCACTACCCCCTCACCATTGATACGGTCAAGAAGATCAAGGCAATGAATGAGAAAGGACAAAGACCAGATGAACTGGAAACTGCTGAAATTGTGAGTACTTCAGGCAAGGTAAAAGAGGTTGAACCACAGTTTGTGGAATTGGTTGGCCAGATCAGCCTTCGTACACTGGACAGGAATGCACAAAAAAGAAAGGGACAGCGCTCTGGACCAGGACCAAGAGACAGCCGCCAGTCCAACAATCCAAACCAGGGACCAAGGGAAAGGCCAAAAATGCAGGAAAAAACCGATAAAGCACCCGGAAACCAAGGGCCAAGGCCTCAGGGAGAATCCGGCGGTAGGCCACAAAGAGAAAGACCCCAAGGTCAGGCAAGGGTACAGGCCCCCAAGGACCCTGCTGCACCCCGTAGCAAGCCAAGCATCCAGATCAACAAGGAAAAATAAATCCTGCCTATCGTGACAGCAGGTAGCAGACCAGCCATACCGCTGGTGCAGCAAGCAAGATGGAGTCAAACCGATCCAGGAATCCTCCATGCCCGGGCATGAATGAGCCACTGTCTTTTACGCCGGCTATTCGTTTCAGTTTGCTTTCCACCAGGTCTCCAATGGTTCCACTGATGGCATTCACCAGGGCGATGATGAGCAGTGCCCAGCTGGTCTCAAATTGCCAAAGGGCAATCAAGACAATAAGGCCTGAACTGAGGATGATACCGCCGATGGTTCCTTCCCATGTTTTTTTGGGAGACCATGCCGTCAATGGTGTCCGACCAATCAATGAGCCAACAAGATAGGCCATGGTATCATTGATCCAAATTCCCACCACCAAGAGTATACATATTGTTTTTCCATTGAACCCTGATAAAGCATGGGCCATAAAACCACTATCAGCAGTTTGTGACCATAACCAGCCAGACCGAAGGTTGATGAGCAAGGCGAGGGTAACGGAGATGTAAAAAAATCCCAAAACAGATTGCTTCAAATGTTTGAAGCCATATTGTTTATCAAGAAAAAAATTCACTGGGATGAGCACCAATCCAATCCTTACAACCCAATATCCAACATCACTCAACAGGAATCCATTGATGTTTAGTGAACCAGCTGAGGCCATCAACATGACACCCCACCCAATGATGGGGAATAGCAGGCGATCATACAACAACCTCCATTGAAGCGCAGGATAAATAAGGCTCGATAATTTTTGGAACTCGTACCAGGCACCAAAATGCACCAGTGAAAACAACAGAAAAAAGCTCCACTCATTCCAGAACAGACCGCTTAACATGATGGCGGCATATACCACTGCTGTTTTTGCCCTGGTTTGGAAAACTGCTTTGTTCAGTGCCATTTATTCAAGTGTTTTTTCAAATCTCTTGTAGGCAAAAAAGAAAAATGCAATGGCAAACAGGCCCCACCACAACGGGAATGTATCGTCCATGCTTTCTGCCAAGGATTGTCCTGTACTCCTGAGGTAATAGACCTGACCAACCGCAATGGCATTGTTCACAAAATGCGCCAATATAGGAACCCAGATATTTTGGCTGGTCGCAAACAACAAGCCGAGCACAATGCCCAATGCAGTTCTTGCAAAAAAACCATAGAATGAAAAATGGATAGCACTGAAAAGCAGAGAAGTGACAATGATGCTCACCCACATGTTGCCGGTAGAACGGTGCATCAGGTTCTGAAAACCACCCCTGAAAAAAACTTCTTCCACAAGGGCTGGAACAAAGGCCATCACCACCAATGAAACCAAGAGGTCTGGAATTCCCTTCATCTGCGACATCACTTCTACCTGTTGCATGTATTTGTCTTCCATCGCTGTGAAATACAATTTCATGGCGGGTGTTACGGGGATCATTTCATTGATGGTAGAGAGTGACCCTGCAATCACGATCATGATCAACATGATGATGATGGCCATGCCATATGTTTTCCAGGAAGATTTCCCGGAAAAGCCCAGCAACTGTAAGGGTTTTGTGTTGATGATCCTGGCAGTGAGCAGGGCAGGGAAAAGAAAAATAAACAAGGAAAGCAGGGTCTGTGTAACCCTTACCTGGTTGGCAAAGGCAGGATTGCTCATGGACAATTGCATGTCTGCCATTCCCTGGCCCGTCATGAGTTTCCAGACAAAAAAAGAAAGAAAACCACCCACCACAAACCCTACGCCCATCAGGCCGATCAACATAAACAAGCCCGATTTCTCATTCAACCCCGGTCTGTTTTCCATTTGCTGTTCCATGATTGTTATTTGTAACTTTGCAACAATTGAATGATAAAGATAGGCAACATAAATTTATCCGAATTTCCACTTTTGCTGGCACCCATGGAAGATGTGAGTGATCCGCCGTTTCGTGCAGTATGCAAGAAACACGGTGCAGACCTGATGTATACGGAATTCATCAGCAGTGAAGGATTGATCAGGGATGCCATGAAAAGCAGGCAGAAGCTGGATATTTTTGAAGAAGAAAGACCAGTAGGGATTCAGATTTTTGGCGGGGATGAAGAGGCCATGGCCATCAGTGCAGGCATTGTTGATGCGGTGAATCCAGATTTGCTGGACATCAATTTTGGCTGCCCGGTAAAAAAAGTAGTCTGCAAGGGTGCGGGCGCTGCTGTACTGAAAGACATCGACCTGATGGTGAGGCTGACCAAAGCTGTCATCAAATCCTGCAACGTGCCAGTAACCGTAAAAACCAGGCTGGGATGGGATTTTGACAGCATCAACATCATTGAGGTAGCAGAAAGATTGCAAGACATCGGTGTTCAGGCATTGTCCATCCATGGAAGAACAAGGAGCCAGTTGTACAAAGGAGAGGCCGACTGGAGTTGGATTGCGAAGGTGAAAGACCATCCCAGGATCAAGATTCCCATTTTTGGGAATGGCGATGTGGACTCACCACAGAAAGCATTGGAATACAAAAACAAATATGGTGTTGATGGGATCATGATCGGCAGGGCCGCCATTGGATATCCATGGTTTTTCCGTGAGGTAAAACATTATTTTGCAACAGGTGAAACATTGCCGCCCCCAACCATTGAAGAACGCATTGATGTCATCCGTGAACACCTGCGTGCATCGGTTGCATGGAAGGGACCAAGAATAGGGATTTTTGAAATGAGAAGGCATTATGCCAACTACCTGAAAGGGATCATCAACATCAAACCACTGAGATCCAAATTGGTGGTGTTGAATACGATGGAAGAAATTGAAGAAACCCTGGAAGAATTTAGCAGATCCCTATCATATTTGCCCCACGGTTGCCCTTCATGAAACACTGGTTGCGGTTGAAGGAAAAAACATTATCGGAAAGTGAAGGGTTGCCGCAAGAAAAAGGAAGATCAGCTGTTGATGCCCACCATATTGCTTAACTTTGCGGCCTTAATACCTTAACATGACCATACACAAGGAAGGATTTCCCACCATCGCCCTCGTTACCATGCTCTGCTTGTTGCTGGGCTTTGCCACCAACCTTCACCTTGAACCCAGTGCCCCCATCTTGGCCTGGGTAATATATAGTGTACTGGTTGGATTCTGGTTGTTCATCCTTTCGTTTTTCAGGATTCCTTCAAGAACATTCACCTACGATGAAAATTCAGTTGTATCACCAGCTGACGGCAAAGTGGTGGTGATTGAAGAGGTTTTTGACACGGAATATTTCAATGAAAAAAGATTGCAGATTTCTGTTTTCATGAGTCCTGCCAATGTGCATGTAAACCGCTATCCTGTTTCAGGAAAAGTAGAATACAGCCAGTACCACAAAGGCAAATACCTGGTGGCCTGGGATCCTAAATCATCAACAGAAAACGAGCGCCACAGCATTGTGATTTCCAATCCGAAAGTAACCATGCTGGTCAAACAGATTGCCGGTGCACTGGCCAGGAGAATCGTGAACTATGCTGTTCCTGGCGAACAGGCCAAACAGAACGAAGAACTGGGTTTCATCAAATTCGGGAGCCGTGTAGACCTGTTGCTGCCGGTTGGCACCAAGGTCAATGTAAAGCTTGGCGATACTGTAAAAAATGGCATCAGCATACTGGCCAACATTTGATTTCCTGATCAGAAAATTTTCATCAACTCTCCAAGGTTTTGGATCACATAGGTGGGCTTGATCTTGGGTGTATGCGGTACGGCAGGATTAAAATAGACAGTGTCCCATCCAGCATTCAGTGCGCCAAGGATGTCCACCTCCAGGGTATCTCCTACCATGATGCTTTTCTCAGCGGTTGTATTGGTCTTGTTCAAGGCATATTCAAAAATAGCCGCATGTGGTTTCATGATGCCCGCTTGTTCTGAGGTGATGACTTCCTTGAAAAAATGACTGATTCCACTGTTCTTGATCTTCAGGTGTTGCGTGGCCTCAAACCCATTGGTGATCAGGTGCATGGGATATTTTTTTTCTGAGCAGTATTGCAGGAGCTCCATGCAATGCGGAAACAGGTTGGTTTTGGTGGGAAGGATGTCCAGGTAACGATCACTCATTTTCTTTGAGAGGGGTTCATCTGTTATTTTGTAATCCACCAGGGTTCTCCACATCCTTCTCCAGCGAAGTTCTTCGCGGTTGATGTATCCTTTCCGGAAGCGATCCCAGTATATACTGTTGTGGTGCTGATAAGTCTTATGGAACTGATCAAAATCAACTGTTGCTTTTTCATCCAACTTCAATTCTGCATAGAGGTCGCGGAGGGTGGCTTCAGAATTGGTATCAAAATCCCAGAGCGTATGGTCAAGATCAAAAAAAAGATGCTCGTATTGCTTTGCTTTCATGTTTGCAAAGTTATGCATCCTGGCTTTCCCTAACTTTGAAAAAATCATTGCCATGAATGTTGTCATCAGCGGAGCATCAAAAGGAATTGGAAGGGCCATCGCCGAACATTTTGCAGCAGAGGGGGCCAACCTGTTTCTCTGTTCAAGGAACATGGACAAGTCTGTTGACTGGCAACAACAGTTGATGAAAAAATATGGCATCAACATCACCACATTCAATGCAGACCTATCCAATGCAGCGGAGGTAAAATCTTTTGCAGCACAGCTTTTGAAGGCAACGGATCAAATTGATGTACTCGTCAACAATGCAGGCAATTATGTACCAGGATCGGTCTACAACGAGCCCGAAGGGCAGTTGGAGGAGATGATGAACCTGAATCTTTATTCGGCCTACCACCTGACCAGGGCATTGATTGCAACCATGATCAACAAAGGATCCGGGCATGTTTTCAACATCTGTTCTATCGCCGCCCTTAAAGCCTATGCCAATGGCGGATCGTACAGCATCAGCAAGTGGGCCTTGGCGGGTTTTAGTGAAAACCTGAGGGAAGAAATGAAAGCATTCAACATCAAAGTGACGGCTGTTCATCCAGGGGCCACTTTGAGCAGTTCATGGGATGGGTTTGACATAGACCCCAAAC
>Ga0209443_1000426_pt1 | contig 28404 bp, 21 predicted proteins | sample LauGreBMM110DCMD_2_FD_187571 | JGI IMG/M metagenome (GOLD analysis project Ga0209443, IMG submission 187571) | Freshwater lake microbial communities from Lake Michigan, USA - Su13.BD.MM110.DCMD (SPAdes) (version 2) | ecosystem: Environmental > Aquatic > Freshwater > Lake | place: Lake Michigan... | reverse complement strand
TTAACAGCCTACACGTGCGGGGACTCGAATTAAAATCAAAGATGATTCAACAATAAGAAAATAAAAACAGTCAAATATTGTAAAAGAAAAAAATGAATATTTAAATTCAAATGTAGATTAAACACCTGTAAAGAGAAGTCCAATTAGTTTGACGTAGTAAATTATTTGTAAACAAATAAAAATTGCATAATATTCACAATAATGATAAAATACCTAGTCGCTTTATTTATTCTTTTAATTAGCTCTTGCAATAAGTCAAATTTATCCCCCGCTTGTTTTAAAGGCAAGTTGGTAGCAAAAGGTGTTTGCATGAATTATGTAATTCAGATAACTGAAGGTGATGTAGATAAGGCATTGTATGAACCTAGTTGGCAAAATCCATTAACCAATACCACCTATCAAAATGTTTTTGGCTTAGGAAGCATCTGCACTTTTCCGTCCACTATTAAAGAGGGTGATGAATTTTATTTTTCTATTCCCAAGAATCCAATAGTTCAAAATTGTCCTCAATGTAAAGCGTTTAGTCCAATTCCAAGTAAAAAAATAAGTATTGAGATCTGTAATTTAGGTGTCCTTTAATAGCATCTCTCGCTTTAAATTTAAATAAGCATAGTTCAACCAAATCTAGCTCAATCATCAGAATCCAGCTCAAAAGGGTGGATTCTTTTATTTTACGGGAGCGAAAGCAAATCGGGTAGGACGAGAGGGGTTTTCAATTGAAATAGGGGTTTCTTTAAAATTAAACACCCCTATTGAAAACACTCCGTCGGTCCAATTTTGCAGACGATTTACATTTGTTAAAATTTATAACCAAAACCAAAAAATTTAATATCCGTTCCTGCTATTGTTAATATATTGTATCCAAAACTTATTTTTTTATAATCCATTCTAACCACAAATCCAGCTTGTCCAAAATTGTGATTATCCTTTTGAGTATCTACCCAAATAATGGGTGCTAGTGAAGTTCCTATTGTTAAATTTTTATGTAAATTAACTTTGAAAAATGCAGGTGATACACCACCGAAACCAATCTTACCTTTACCATCCGCAAATACCATCAAAGAACCTTCTAAAAATTTAGGTTTTGATTGTGCATTTACATTTTGAGAGATGCAGGAATAAATGCCCACTAAGACCAGGATTCTTAAAACTAGTTTTTTCATTTTTTTGATTGTTTATAATGTATGTAGTCAAACTAATTGGACTTCTCCTTACAGGTGTTTAATCTAAATTTAAATGTTCTTAATATTCAACAAATCTTATTTAAACTTCCAACAAACTAACCGCCAGCGCTTAAAATTAAACACTGTTTTAGAAATTACCTCTATCGGTCTAATTTTGTTGACAATTTACCGTCAATCCTAAAAAGCGTTTAAAGTATCTTAATTGGTTATCAATATGTATTAGTTCAATTACGTTTATCCTCCGCTTTCTTTGTCACATCGATATTAAAATTTGTGTTAATAATAATTCCATTATTATTCTGAAACACATTTTTTCCGTTAACGAGTCTGCCTAATTGTAACGTTTGATTTAAATAACCTCCTTCGATTCTGACATTTTTATTGAAGCGGTAGCCAATTAAAATACCAATTCTATTTTGGTCAAAAACATTTGCATTCACATTTTTCCCAAATCCAATAAAAATCTCATCATAGGCTGCAACATACGGTGTCTTATCTTTTATTTCTTTTCCCCTTAAAGGTACCTGAAGACGAATCATATATCTCGCTCGACTGGAGAATGGAAATTCGTCTTCTGTGTACTCGTTTGCCGAACTATATCTTCCGATAAATCTTTGTTCCAACATAAAGCGGTGAGAAAAATCGACTAAACCCTCTTTGTGCGAGAGTTGAACCATTTCAAAAATTCTATGTTCTGTAAAACTCCTACCCAATCCATTTAGGGGGTACTCGCCATATGGGTACGTTTCTGCCCATGCATAACCTAATCTAAAAAATACTCTTGGGTTTAAAGTGTAATTTAAGCCCGTTCTTAAAAGGCTTTGTTGCCAACTTGTAATCAGGTTATTTCTTCGCCATTGATATTCCGTGTGTATTCCTACTTTTTCTGAAACTTTAAAAGTACCTGTGTAACTGTACCAACCAATTTTATTGGTCGTTTCTAAGCGATTGTTTTGAGCGAATGCGACTTGATAATTAATGAATAGCAATACCAAAAATAATTTAAACTTCATGTCAACAAAAAATCTAATACATTATAAAAAATGACTGAACAAGTAGAATATTTTAAAGCAGAAATTAACTTTTCAACTTACGCCGTTGGACGTCAGACTATTTGGTATTTCCTAAATGAGTGTTTCCCATTTAATCAAATTTAGCATTAATTTCATTTAAAATAAAAAGTACCTTTAGGACAAAGCAGCAAACCAGCGCGTACAAGGGTATGATTTCATCAAACAATAATCCGATCAGCATCTCAAAAAATACAAAATGGTTCTACATCATCTCATTAGGTAATTTTGTAATATTGTCGGAATAAATATTTTCCAATGAAAAAAATCTTATTACTCATAGCGCTCCCCTTGCTGGTTCAGGCACAGAAAATTGACAAAATTATTACCCGCTCAGAAACGGAGCGAATCGAAACCTATTTAGCCTCAGACGAGCTAGCGGGCAGAAAACCCTTTACACCGGGCATTGAAAAGGCCGCAAATTTCATTGCAGGGGAATTCAAAAAGGCAAAATTGCAAAAGACCAACGGGACGTATTTACAAACATTCCCTATGTTTAAGTCTTCACTAATTTCCGCGTCCGGAAACATGGATGAAAAATCTTTAGAGGCTAAAAACATCGCAATGATTTCTAAAGAATCTTCGATTGAACTCAACGAAAAATCGGGTTATGAAGTGGTGAGCATTCAAGAGGGAGATAATTTTGGCCAAAAAGCCTATCAGATTATGAATGCCAAAAAGCCAACCATCGCTTTCTTGCACGAAAGCTTTGCTAAATACATTCCGCGTCTGTCTAGCAGAGGGCCGCTTAGAGAAACGCAGGCCAACATAGTTTTCGTGATTGCCAATGCCATCCCTACGAAGTATCAATTCACAGCGACCCAACAAGTAGAACGTCTCGAATTAGCTAACGTCGTGGGGATCCTCCCTGGCAAATCTCGTCCGAATGAATACGTTATTTTCTCTGGCCACTATGATCATTTAGGAATCGGAAAAGCTGTGCAAGGGGATTCAATCTACAACGGTGCCAATGACGATGCTGCTGGAACAACCGCTGTGATGATGTTGGCAAAATACTACGCTAAAAAGCGTGACAACGAACGTACACTAATTTTTGCGGCCTTTACAGCCGAAGAAAGCGGTGGCCACGGAAGTTCTTATTTCTCGAAGCAATTTAATCCAGACCAAGTGATGGCCATGTTTAATTTGGAGATGATTGGTACAGAAAGTAAATGGGGTAAAAATAGCGCTTACATCACGGGGTATGAGAAGTCGACAATGGGTGAAATTTTGAAGAAAAACTTAACAGGGTCTCCATTTACTTTTTATCCGGATCCATATCTAGATCAAAACTTATTTTACCGTTCAGACAATGCGACTTTAGCAGAATTAGGCGTTCCAGCGCATACCATTTCCACCTCTAAAATGGACAGTGAACCCAATTACCACAAGGCGAGCGATGAAGTACAGACGTTGGACTTAGATAATATGACCGAAATAATTAAGGCGGTCGCTAAGAGCGCGACGAGTATCATTTCAGGGGAAGATACCCCTAGCCGCGTAGATACGACCAAGTTGAAATAAAAAGCAGCTCCCTCATTAGAAGGATCAGCTTTTTATTTTAACCCATTAATTACTCAAATTTGGTTTTTTTTGATCCGATTGAAATCCAATCGTTTGCCAATAGAAATGGCCTACTGATTCCATTTTGTGGGCAATTTGCAAACCCATCCGCATCTATAATTTAATCCAAATTTTGCATAAAAACATTTAAATATCTAAGTAAAGTTGAATCCCTCTTTAAATTAATGACTTCAAATTGTCATGAATCATCTTTAAAAAATTATTTCTTTCCCGTGCATTTATTTTTTGCTTTAAAACGTATCTTCAAAAAATTATTTGAATATCAATATATGCTAAGCGCTCAATCAGTTTCAATATTTGGTCATCTACGCACCATTTGGCTTATCCTATCGACTTTTTTAATACAAAATCTGTGCCTTGCACAAACTATTCAATCCTATGATATGGTAATTTATGGAGGCACCTCAGCTGGCGTTTCTGCCGCAATTCAAGCCTCTAGGATGGGTAAAAAAGTAATTTTAATTGAACCTTTTAAGCGAATAGGAGGACTAACTACGGGTGGGTTGGGCAAGACTGATATTGGAAATAAGCAAGCCATTGGCGGCCTTTCCCGCGAGTTTTATCAAAATATCAAAAAGTATTATTTGAAGCCAGAAAACTGGATTTATCAACAAAGGGAGTCGTATCGTGGTGTCGGATATAATACCTTCGAGGAAGATGCCATGTGGGCTTTTGAGCCTTCCGCAGCTTTAAAAGTATATCATGAAATGCTAGAAAAAGAACCTAACATTCGGATTGTCTACCAACAGAGGTTGAATCGAAAAACGGGCGTAAAAAAGGAAGGACACGTGATTAAATCGATACAGATGGAAACGGGTCAGATTTATCAAGGTAAAATGTTTATGGATTGTACTTATGAAGGAGATTTGATGGCCGCCTCCGGGGTCAGCTATACCGTAGGCCGGGAGGCAAATAGCCAATATGGAGAATCTTTAAATGGAGTTCAGGCAAACAATGTCAGCTTGACCTTGCATAAAAAAATATCTAGGAACTCGATTCACCATAATTTTATCGAGGGAGTTAGTCCTTATCTAGTCAAGGGAAATCCCAAAAGTGGATTATTGCCATTTGTCAGCCCTGGAAAGCCCGGAATTGATGGGCAAGCCGATCATAAAATTCAAGCCTATTGCTATCGAATGACTCTGACAGATCATCCTGATAACCGGATTCCATTTAAAAAACCAATAGGTTACAAGGAAATAGAATATGAATTATTGTTTCGCAATTATGAAGCCGCAAAAGGTGAAATTAGTAAAATGTATGATTATGGGGACCCTTTAGTACCTTGGATAAATTCGGAAATGCCAAACCGAAAGACGGATACAAATAATCAAAAGGGCTTTTCAACCGATTTTGTTGGCCAAAATTATCTCTACCCCGAAGCTAGTTATGAAGACCGTTTGAAAATTGCATCCTTACATAAAAAGTACCAACAAGGCTTAATGTGGACTTTGGCATATCATCCAAGAATTCCTAAACAAGTGCGTGATGTAGTTTCCAAATGGGGAATGTGTCAAGACGAATTTAGCCAAGATGAAGGTTGGACTGACCAATTATACATTAGAGAGGCAAGGCGGTTGGTCAGTGATTATGTAATGACCCAGCGTGATTGTGAGGCATTGGCTGTTGCCCAAGACGTAATTGGCCTAGGCGCATACCAAATGGATTCTCATCCCATTCAGAGGTATGTCGACTTAAACGGATATGTTAAAAACGAAGGAAATGTGGAAGCGCATGTCGATGCACCTTTTCCAATTAGCTATAAATCCATCATCCCTAAAAAATCTGAAGTTACTAATTTGTTTATTCCCGTTTGCCTTTCATCTTCCCATATCGCTTATGGTTCCATTCGAATGGAGCCTGTTTTTATGGTATTAGGTCAATCTGCTGCCATTGCAGCAAGTATTGCTATTGACAAAAATTGCCAAACACATGAAGTTTCCTACCAAGAATTACGTGAAGCATTAATTAAAAATCATCAAATACTAAAGTAGACATTCAATAAATTTAAAATAAAACAAATCCCCATTTTAATCCAAGCAGCAAATAAGAGCGACCAAAAAAGATCTTTTATTTAAAATTTTTAAAACTATTTCATAATTAATGAGTTATCGCATTGTACTAAAACAAAAAAACAAAAATGAAGTTAAAATCAATTACTTTGACATTAATCGCTTTGATCGGCATGAGTTTTGCATCAAACGCTCAAAAAACAGTAGTAGATATTGCGATCGGATCAGCAGATCACACTACTTTAGTTGCAGCTGTAAAGGCAGCAGGTTTAGTTGAGACATTACAAAGTGCAGGTCCTTTTACTGTTTTCGCACCGGTAAATGCAGCATTTGCTAAATTACCTGCTGGAACTGTTGATTATTTATTGAAGCCTGAAAACAAGGCTACTCTAGCCAAAATTCTTACTTACCACGTTATTGCTGGTACATTCGATGCTGCAACAGTAGTGAAAGCTATTACTGCTGCGAACGGATCTTTAGCATTGAAAACAGTTAGTGGAGGTACAGTAACAGCTTCGTTGAAAAACGGAAAAGTTGTATTGACTGACGAAAAAGGAGGAACAGCTACGGTTGTTGCTACGGATTTGAAGGCAGGAAACGGAATCATCCACGTGATTGATTCAGTTGTACTTCCTAAATAAGGGAAAGGTTTAATCCAATTTTTAAAGCCACAGAAAATCTGTGGCTTTAATTTTGTTAATTAAGAAATAAACATATATTTTTAATCTGTGTTTATTCATTTTATTATATCAGTTTAAAACTTAATCACTTGTCATGTTTAAAAACTTTAAAGCCTCAGAAATTCTGATCATCGTTGTTGTCGTAATTGTCATTTTTGTCAGTGAATACCTTTATTTGGTAGTTGGCGACAAGGATAAGGCTATTTTTATTGGTCTATGGCCGCCAACAATCCTTGGTTTATTGAATTTTATCAACTCTAAATTGAAAAAATAATGGATATGGATATTATTTTACTCACCGCAGTGATATCGACTTTATTTATCGTATTCATGATAGCGGTGTACAGAGAATTCTCTGTCATGGAAAACGAGACCTATGTTTACCAAAAAGAATCGGGTCCTCGAGCAGGTTTAGTCAACTTCGTGGGGAATCTTGCTGTAAACAAATCCCTAACTAAAGAAGAAAAAAAAGTAATCTATAAAGCTATGCATCGCAACATCGCGGACATGGAATCCGATGGAGTTTATTTTGATAATTCGCTCAAGGAAATTGTTGAAAATCAAATAGATACTTTGGGGAATGACGAGCAAAAAGCTGTATCAGAGTTCAAAGAAAAACCCTCAAAATAAAAAAATACCTATTTTTTTAGGTGTTGATTTTTTTAAACCAAATGTTATATGCTGAGTTTTTTAGTTAAATACAGCCAACTGTTCGATCGCTTAGTAAGTCCTAAGCATGTTAGAATGGTGGAACTTTTAATCTTGAGGTTCGCATTAATGGCATTTGTTCTGCATTTGGGTTTTATATTTTTGGCGAACAACGTTTTGTATTTTAAAGACTTCCAGCATAGTTACCTGAAGGCAATCTACACGCCCTTCAGTTTCATATTATTTTATGAGGTTTTGTTGTTAGTCATCATTATTCCCAAGTCGATTTCAGAGTTTATAGGTAAGCAATTTGAAGTAATCACCCTAATCACCTTGCGAAGCTTTTTTCATGACATTGCAGATTTAGATTTTGAAAAATCCCTTTCCATCCAAGATGTCCATTTATTAAGTCTAGTATATGATTTAATTGCCTCCTTACTTATGTTGGCAGCTACGATGTTTTACTACAAACTATACAAAAATTCACACCGCTCCGATGCGATTAATGATATTCAACATTTTGTAGCCATCAAAAAAATCATGTCATTTTTAATGATGATTATTTTGTTTGTGTTAAGTTTTTCAAGTTTATCCATGTGGTTGCAAGAATTATTTGCCGCCATGCAATCGAATCATAATTATCCAAATCCCGATACCGTCTTTTATGGCGATTTTTTCTCCGTGATGATTTTCATGGATGTCTTCCTGCTTATTGTTTCTTTCATGTATCACTTTTCGTTTTATTTGATCTTTCGAAACGCAAGTTTTATCATCACGACCATCTTACTTCGCATGTCACTGACAGCTGAAAAACCTGTTAATTATTTCCTCATTTTTATTGGCTTTGCCTTCTCAATTTTGGCGTTCTTTTTGATCAACAATCGAAAAAATTCAGAGACCTGACCTTTTCAATGCAAATGATAAAATTTGTTTGACGACGTATAAATTGATTCTAATTACATGTTATCATGTAAATTCATTCCCTATATTTGAGTTTCAAATATTTTGTCTTATCCGATGATATGTCGATTAAAAAAGAGAAAGAGAAAGACAGGAAAAGATTACAATTTTTGATAATTAATTTAATTGCATCCATATAATGAAAACTAACATACACTTTTATTTCCGAGGATTCATTGGATTAGTCTTCATCATGCTGGCTCAAATGCAAACAGAAGCTCGTTTCTCAGTCAATAACTTGACAGATTCCAGTTCTTTTAAACAATTCAAAGGATCTGTTTTGGACAGTAAAACAAAGAATGAACTAATTTTTGCGAGTATTACAGTCTCCGGAACAAGCATCTCGACCATTAGCAATAGTGAAGGAAATTTTTCGATTAAAATTCCAACAGAAAAGCAGAATTCAAGCCTTATCATTTCATTTTTAGGATATAATAATAAGGTTGTTCCAATCACAGAATTAAAGCCTGAAAAAAATGTGTTGTATTTGGAACCCAGCAATACCATGCTCGAAGAAGTGGTTGTCAATGTGAGGGATGCGAAAAATATATTTTTAGGGGTATTAAGTAGTCGATTACAAAATTATGGAAATGAGCCTATTCAAATGACTGGTTTTTATCGAGAAACGATTCGAAAACGGCGTACCTACGTCTCCCTTTCTGAATCCATTGTTAATATCCAAAAACAGCCATTTTCAGTAGTTAAGCAAGAACAAATCGACCTTTTTAAGGGCAGAAAAAATGCGGATTACATCAAATTAGACACCGTAAATTTTAAATTACAAGGAGGTCCTTTTTCCGCTTTATTCCTTGATTTAATTAAATATCCCAATTTTATATTTTCAGAACGTGCATTCGACCTATATGATTTTAGTTTGGAGGATATCACACAAAATAACGATAATCAAGTGTTGGTTTTAGCATTTAAACAAAAACCAAGCAACGAAAATCCGCTCTATTACGGCAAAATGTATATCGATGTGAAAAGTCTTGCTGTCATCAGTGCTACGTTCCATCTCAATGTAGCAGATAAAGCGATGGCAGGACTTCAATTCACGCGTAAAAAACCAGTTGGCGTTGATGTTTATCCCACAGAAGTTCGATATCAAGTTAACTACCGACAAGAAAATGGCAAATGGATTTTTGCCTATTCTCGCGGGGATTTGACATTTAAATTAAATTGGGACAAAAAAATATTTAATACGATCTACAGCACGTCATTTGAAATGGCCGTCACCGATTGGAAAAAACAGGATACCAAAGAGATTCAAAATACTCAAAAATTGACCTCCAATATAATTATCTCAGATAAAGTTTCCAGTTTAGCTGACCCAGATTTTTGGGGAGAATATAATATCATAGAACCGGAAAAATCCATTGAGTCAGCCATCCGAAAAATTCAACGAAAAACGTTGAATGAGCGTTCAATCGATTAAAAGATAATTTTAAAGAATAGCAATCAACTCTTCATAGTTGCATCTAACGCTCCAATAATTTTAGATTTTGTCAACCACCCGTCCGGATTTTATTCCTATTTTTATACAATTATCCACAAGCCATGCATAAATTATTTACACTTATTTTTCTATTTTTCTCCTTAACGAGCCTAAGTGAAATCAAGGGTCAATATGACGCCCAAGCGAAAAGAGTGATCATTCACCGAGATGAATGGGGAATTCCACATATCTATGGGAAGACAGATGCGGACGCCGTATTTGGCCTGATGTTTGCTCAATGTGAAGATGATTTTGCACGAGTAGAAATGAATTATATTGAAAAATTAGGTCGAATGTCCGAGGTCAAAGGAGAAAAAGAACAGGCCTATGATTTATACATCAAATTGATCATTGACGCAAATGAGGCCAAAGAAGAATACAAAACAAGCCCTCTTTGGCTAAAAAAATTGTTGAATGCCTATGCAGACGGGATCAATTACTTTTTAAAAACGCATCCTGAAATTAAACCTCGGTTAATCACCCATTTTGAGCCTTGGTTTCCTTTATTATGGACAGATGGTTCCATTGGCGCCATATCGACTGGCGACATAACAGCAAACGAAACGGCCCTTTTTTATGGTTTGCCAAAGCAATCGGCCCAAGTAAAATACCAAAACCCGGATGAAAAATTAACCGGTTCAAACGGTTTTGCAGTAGGCCCTTCCCTATCATCAACAGGTAATTCACTCTTGTACATTAATCCTCACGTAACTTTTTATTTTAGGCCTGAGGTGCATGTCAACAGTGAAGAAGGATTGTCTGTGTACGGAGCCGTAACTTGGGGCCAATTCTTTGTCTATCAAGGATTCAATAAATTTAACGGTTGGATGCATACATCATCTCAAGTAGATGTGGCAGATGCATATGTTGAAACGACAAGAAATAACCGAGGAACCATGGAATACCGCTTAGATGGGAAATGGATTCCATTTACAACGAAATGGGTTTCCCTCGGCGCACGGAGAATTAAAACATATCACAATCATCGAGGCCCCATTTTAGCCGCCAGAAACGGAAAATGGATTTCCGTTCGCTCATATAATCGGGCCAGAAAAAGTCTGATTCAAAGTTGGCTCAGAACGAAATCAACCGGTTTTGCCGACTTTAAACGCATCATGGAAATGCGTGCGAACACCTCTAACAACACCATATATGCCGATAATAAAGGAAATATAGCGTATTGGCATGGGAATTTTGTGCCTCGCAGAGAACCCAATTTGGATTGGGGCTCACCCCAAGATGGATCCACATCCAAGAATGATTGGAAAGGACTTCACCCTTTGGAAGAAATCGTGCATAGCTACAATCCTGCCACGGCTTGGATTCAAAACTGCAACTCCACCCCTTTTACGGTTTCAGGTGCGACTAGCCCCAAAAGAGCAGATTACCCAGTCTATATGGCACCTGATGGGGAAAATTTTCGTGATCGCAATGCGGTTCGTCTATTTTCTCAAACCAATAAATTAGACTTAACGTCTTTAATCAGTCTAGGATATGACCGACGGTTAATGGCTTTTGAGGTATTAATCCCATCACTTGTGCAAGCAGCTTCCCAAGAATCGGATTTGACTGAGGTTTTGAAAGAATTAAAAAATTGGGATTTCAATTCCTCCACATCTTCCATCGCGCAAACATTAGCCGTTCGCTGGGGTCAAAAAATCATGCCTAAAATTCCTAAAACCAAACTATTTGGAGGTGAAACGGATGTTGTTCAAGACATTGAAAAATATGCGCGCTCAGGTTCAAAACAGGAAATGGTCCAAACACTCAGAGAAGTACTGGCTGATTTAGAAAAGGATTTTGGGACATGGCGATTGGCTTGGGGAGAATTGAATCGTTTCCAGCGAATTTCTAATCAAGATGTTAATATAGTAGATGATGAAAAGCCGAGTATCTCAGTTCCCTTTACCTCCTCTGCTTGGGGCCAACTCCCCTCCTATACAAGTCGGTCCATTCAAGGATCTAAAAAATGGTATGGCGTCAATGGAAATAGTTTTATTGCCGCAGTAGAATTTGGCCCTAAAATAAAAGCCTATTCATTGTTGGCAGGTGGAGAAAATGGAAATCCTAGTTCCCCTCATTTTTTCGATCAAGGCCAAATGTATTCCGAAGGAAAATTCAAGGAGGTCTATTTTTATAAAACCGATGTATTAAAACATGCCGTTACTTCCAATCATCCCTAAATTTTGAATTTTTTATTCGACAATAAATTGACTCATTGTCGAATTTTCACAAAGGGTTTAAAAATTGAAAAAAGGTTTGCTTAAATCAAACTAAGTATTCAAGTAAAATGTCCTGATGAAATTTTACAATTGAATGACAAGCATAAGCACATTTTAAGGACTATTATTAATACTCATTATCTGTAGAAAATGATACAAAAAAAACACCCTATTTAGGAATAAAATAGGGTGTTTGGTGTTCAAATATTTGACTTTAAATTTCTGTAATAGCAAAAAGAAAAAATTACCAAGGTTTACCAGTGCCTTGAAGCAACCATGGTTTTGCCCATTGATTGTTTTTCCCTCTACTTCCTCCAAAGGTAACTTGAAGTTTATCTACTGCTTTATTTACCTCTGCAGCATTGAAATTTATTTCATTATTTCCATAGGTAAAACGAACGGCAACCACAGGTTCAGGCGAAGCTGGCCCTGTTTTTAACTGAGGGAATCCCGTTCTTCTATAATCAAACCATGCTTCACCCGCATTTGTCCACGATGAAATCCATTTCTGCTCAATAATTTGCTTTAAAGTCCCCGCATATGCCACATCAGTATTTGAGATAAATGAGGAATATCTACTTCCAACACCCCATGTATCCAAGGAAAGTTTAACGGCCTGCTCATAATTTGATTTAGCTTGACCAGCGGCCCAACCATTTAGTGCTGCTTCAGCTAAGATAAACTGTACTTCTGACGCTGAAATTATTCTCGCTTTTAAAAGTCCGCCTGATTTACCTCGATAAACATCTGCTAGTTGAGAAACATGTTGATTTTCTAATTGTTGTCCAGGTGTTGGATTTAAATTGTACTCACTTGGTTCCATCAAAGCAGTAGGGACACCTACGAATCTGGATGTATCCAATGTCCTACCTAAAATTTTTGGATTATAATGTCTAGTAAACTTTGCTCCAGACCCTATTTCGGTTAAATATCGAGCGTCTGAAAAGGACCTAGTGCCAGTTTGAAGGACTCCATTTTTTCTAATGAATGGATCAACTGCTACGGTAAGCGAATTGTCCTCTACCCATTTACAATGGACTGCACGAAACCAAATTTCTAAGCGTGGATCTTTATCCTTAATTAGTTTATTCAAAAGAGTTGAGGAAGGTTTAATTCTCCTGAAATTTGAACCTTGATCAAAATCCGCCGCAGAAGGCCATGAGTCTGATTGTGCAGCACCAATATAATCGAGCGCTAGATCATCCGAAGCGCTTTTAAAATATACCCCTGATTTATATACAGACTCAATCGTTTTTTTAGCTAAATCAGGAAGTTTTGATGATATCCTCATTGCATACCTTAACAGAAGCGAATTGGTAAATTGATGCCATTTGGTCGCATTTCCAGCAAAGTAAAGGTCATAAGCTGGTAGAACTCCAACGAAATTCCCTGCTTCAAAAATTTTAGAGGCATTCTCAAGATCCTGAATAACCCCTTTATAAATGGTCTCTTGGCTATCATAGGCGGGATATTCAAATTTACTACCTTCTTGATCACCTTTCAAAGCATCAGTGTAAGGAGCATCTCCCCATAAGTCGGTAACTGTGCCAAATAAAAGTCCACGCATAGCTAGATGGACTCCCATATGAAATTTCGAGCCTGATTTATCAGCGAGTTCCCCAAGGTATCTGTTTGATCTAAGTAACGTATAATAACCATTCCAATCTTGCAAACCCCAATCATACTGATTATGACCAGTCCACCATCCATCTTTTTGTGTGTGTTGAACGGTCCCGGCAAGTTCTTGATAACCTAAATTTAGATTCGATAAAGCATAGCCTCTTAAAATAGAGGGCATTAGTAGATTAACATTTGCCTCTGAAGTGGAAATACCATTTGGGTTTTTATTTAACTCTTCAAGGTTACTACAAGATGCCAATATAAATACTCCCGTAAAGAGTATAAACTTGTTTAGAATTGTGTGATAATTTTTCATAAGATCTATATTTATTTATGAATTTTTAGTTTTTAAGTGACGATTAAAGAGTAAAATTTAATTTAAAACCATAGGATACAGTCCAAGGCTGAACGTTTTGCAATTCTAGACCTTGTCGGAAAATATTTTGTGTATCACCTTGTTTACTACCCGTAATCGTGAAAGCTCTCTCAGGATCTATTCCATTATTTGCTTTGGTCCATAAAATTAAATTTCTAGTAAACACCGAAATGGTGGCTGCCTTAAATCCTTTCATTTTTGGCAAATCATAGCTCAATGCTAATTCACGCATTTTAAGAAAGTCCGCGTCGAAAGTGACTTGTTGATTATAACTCCAAGCAAACATATTGGAGGCCTGAATCATACGTGTTCCTTCTCCTCCTAAATGTTCTTTATAAACACCTGGAGAGGTTTCAATCACACCAGGAATAAATACACCATCAAAATTTGTACCTGTACCAAGGCCAATCGGGAAACCACCGGTTTCCTTTGTGTATCCACCTATTCTTGGAAAATTCCCATTTATGGGTATTATGTATTTTTCAGGATTAGATTTTAGTAGAGCTACAAGCTGATCTGGGGTGTATAAACCACCTTGAATTAAATTGTCAATCTGTAATTGTGACTTCCAATTGGATCCACCATAACGATAGGAGAAAGATTGATATTGACCGCCAACTCTCCAATCAAAGCTACTTTGAAGATTCCATCTTCCATAACGGAGATTTGATTGAATTCCAATAATAACATCTGGATTGAAGTTACCCACTTTTATTCTGCTCTCCCTTGCATTTTCAGGAATCCAAGAGCCTTGTGGTGTTAGTACAGGCCAATTATGGTATGGAGAAGAAGGGTTATTCACTTTTTTATATCCACGGCTGTATAAATCTCCAATATCTTGACCTACGAAAGTTTGGGCACCTCCATTATTATCATCCCATAAAGTGATAAAATTCATCCCGGGAGTTAAACTTTCTAAACGTGTCCGCATTCTTGTTAGATTTACGTCAAGGTTCCAAGTAAGACCGCTCTGTGTTTTAATTGGCGTTCCTCCAATCATTATTTCCCATCCTCTACTAGAGATTAAACCTGCATTGATTTGCTTGGCGTTAAATCCTGAAGAAGAAGGAGATTGCACATTAAGTATTTGGTTGGTATTCTCTTCGTAGAAATATGTTCCCTCAAATCTGAATCGATTGTTAAATAGATTTAAATCTAAACCGAATTCTTGAGATGAATTAATTTCTGGCCTTAGGTTCGGATTTAACAAGGTTCCTGGGAAAGTATTGGAAACCAAATTACCCCATGAATCTGTTCCTAGTACGGGTTCTAACGCGTAAGGATTTGTATCGTTTCCGACCTGAGCTATACCTCCCCTTAATTTCAATAATGAGACATAGCTTGGTAAATTAAAGGTTGAACTAGCAATCCAACTTAAAGACGCGGAAGGATAAAAATAAGATCTACTTGCCACTGGCAGGGTACTAGACCAGTCATTTCTTGCGGTTAGATCTAGGTATAGTTGATCTTTAAATCCGATTGAAGTAGTTGCAAACACACTATAAATCGCCTTATTTCTAATACTGTTATTGTATCTAATTCCAATAGGGGTAATGTTAGAAATATTGTAAAGGTTTGGTAATATTAGGCCCACTCCCGGAGCACTACCCATGTAAAGATCGGTCGATTTTTGATTCATTAAATTTCCTCCACCTGTAGCGGTAATGTTGAAATTATTGAATTTCTTATTGAACGTTGTTAAAAATTCAAGATTAGATTCTTGATTAAATAAATCATTTAAGTGATAACCTCCCTTTCTTTCTCTAGTATAAGAGTAAGGTATTTTTGTTTCCCTGTTCTCTTGATAACTGTCAAAACTTGCTCGAAGTTGGGCTGTTACATTTGGGTGTAATTTATACTCAGCCTTGACATTACCAAATACTCTATCTCTAGTATATCCATTTAATAAATGATAGGCTAAAAAATATGGATTGTCCATACTGCTATTTTCTGGATAATTTTGCTGTATACCTTCTTGACCAGGCCTCCAGACGTTTTTCATTTTCAGAACATCAATATGAGACCAGTTGTAAACTGCCTCAAATGGGTTACCGCCTCTATTTCCCGTAGAATTTCGACTATTTGAGTTAGATCTAGATATATTGATATCCGTTGTAATTTTTAATTTACTAGAAAGGTCATATGCAGATGAAAAAGAAATATTATTTCTGTAGAGGTCTGAATTGGGGATTAAACCATTATGAGTCATGTTTGTATAAGCCAGTTTGTAATTTGTCTTATCGGTAGACCCAGATATTGAAATAGAATTCGTGGAGGTAATTCCCGTTTCTAAGAAGTTTTTCATATTATCCTTGTAGGATCTCATTTCTGTCGGTGTACCAACCCCATTGGCGTCTCGAGGTGAATCCCATTGAACAGCTTTATTTCCTTTATCTAATTCTATACCTGCCCAATATTCTGATCGCTCATCCAATAAACCAACCCTATTTCCATTCGAATATTTATAGTGAAAATCCAGGTATCGGTATGGACTTTCAAAAACATTGCTTGAGGAAAAATTAACGGACATCGCTTCTCCTTTTTTACCTTTTTTCGTATTGATGATAATCACTCCATTACCTGCCCTCGATCCGTATAATGCTGCAGCAGAAGGGCCTTTTAGTACGGAAACACTTTCAATGTCGTCTGGATTTAAGTCAGAAATTGGATTACCGTAATCTACCTCGTTTCGATCTCCTAGCACCCGCATGTTGCTCATCGAATTTTGAACAGGAACTCCGTCGATAACAAAAAGAGGCTGATTATCACTCGAAAGAGAGGTTGCTCCTCTTATGACGATGCTTGTTGAAGACCCAACTACGCCCGTCTGATTTACCTGAACACCAGCTACTCTTCCTGCCAATGCATTAACTACATTTTCTTGGGTGACAGTTCTTAGGGCATCCCCTTTTACTTTGCCAACCGAATATCCCAATGATCTTTGTTCACGGGAAATACCTAATGCGGTAACCACGACTTCTTCCAATGCTTTGTTGTCAACTTTTAAGGTTAAATTCAAGTTGGTTTTATTCCCTACAAGCACTTCCTGTGACTCATATCCAACAAAGCTAAATACTAAAGTTGCTTTATTGTCTGGTACAGATATTGTATAATCACCATTTGAATTAGTTGTAGTACCACGAGTTGTACCTTTAATGGAAATACTTACACCTGGAAGTTTTTCTCCCTTTTCATCTATAATTGTACCTTTTATCGTTTGGTCAGCAGCAATGACTACATCCATCTTTGCCCGCTTCGCATCTAGTGCTTGATTGGGATCCACATCTTTTACCGATAATACAATGCCATCTTCTATGCCCCGGAAGGAAATATTTAATGGGCTTAAAAATGCGTCAAGCACTACAGCCAAAGATTGATTTTTTGCTTTTATGGAGGTGATTCTTTCTACTTGAATGACCTCTGAACTGTAAATAAACTTTACATCAGCTTCTTTCTCTAATTTCGTTAAAATTGTTTTTAAAGATTTATCCTCGAGACTAATACTAATCGTTGTTTTCAGTTTGTCTTGGGCATTTGCAACACTCGAGTAGCATAAGCTTACAAAGCTAATGGCAAATACTAGTTGGGTTAATGACATTTTCATGATTTTAATCCATAAAGCGTGATTGATTATTTCTTTTTTCATAAGTAAAAGGTTTATTATTTATTATTGACATCCATTTCCAAAAATCATAATTTCGCCATCGATGACCTCATATTTAGCTTGAACGATTTCGCATATTATATCAAGTTTTTGATATAAGTTTTCGTTATTAAAATGTGCAGTAACGGAGCATTTACTAAACGCATCTTTATCGAAACCTATTTTTATTCCATAAATACCTTCAAGCCGATTAAAAACCTCAGATATCTTAGTTTCTTCGAAAGCTAAAATCGTGTTTTTAGGTGAATCATTGAGTGATACAGGCGACTCAACTAACGTTTTGATTAGTAAATTCTCCTCTTTTTCAAATACCGCTTTTTGGTTGGGGATAAGGACAATTTCGGTGGAAAGCGATTGCTTATTTCCTAATTTTCCATCTTGCCTATACACTGTGACTTTTCCCGTACGAACTGAAACCGAAATATTATTGTCTTGTTCATACGCCTTTATTCTAAAGCTTGTGCCAAATACTTTTGTGACCAATTTTCCGGTGTAAATCAAAAATGGCCTTTGACTATCTTTTTTAACCTCAAAAAATGCTTCACCTATTAGAAAAACTTCTCTTTTTTTATCGCCAAATTCGTTTCCATATCGCAATTCACTTTGAGGTTCTAGTGTAATTTTGCTTCCATCCGCTAATTCAAAAGTAATTGGCTTCCTACCGTTATTCGTATGGATTGCTTTGGCCTCGGTTAAAGTAATTTGATCAAAATAGGCATTATTTGATCTGTCTTTTTCCATAAACCACCATCCAATCCCGAATATTAATGCTACTGAAGCGGCTAAACGGAGCCAATTAGTACGTAAAAAACTTGGATGAATGCTTTTAGGAAGAGTGGCATTTAAAATGTCTTGAATACCCTCGTTAATTTCATGCGCTGAAAAAACATCTTCCTGCTTTATTTTTAAAGCGATAACTAAAGATTTCGCTTCTTCAATCACTTTGATTTTTTCTCGATTTAACTGAATCCAGGTTTCCCAAAAAGTATCATCTGAGGAAAGCTCATCAAAAGCCCATTGACGAAAGTAGGCGTCCTGTATAAATTCCTCAACACTACAATTAGTATAATTCATCATAAAAAAACAAGATATCACCAAGTCTTCAGGTTAAAGAGACAAGAAACCTGGTTTGGTACTGAAAAAAATTAATAAATAAATAAAAAACTTGATAGCAGGAATGCAAACCAGTTTTTACGGATGGCTTTGATTGCCTCATGGATAAGGTTGACAACAGAGCGATAGTTGATATCCATGATCATTGCAATCTCTTCGTAAGATAAGTCTTGATTAAAACGCAAGAAAATAGCTTCTCTCTGTCTTTTGGTTAATTTATCAAGCTCAAATCTTAGTTTTTGAAGCAACTCGTTCTCAACTTCACGGGAAATTAGATATGTTTCAATATCGAATTCAACATCGAAATCATGATCATCTGATATTTTATCTGCTTCTCGAAACCACTTCAACCTACTGCTTTCTCTAATAATATTTTTACGTATTGAATGCAGCAAATAAGATTTAACAGAAACTACATCAGCTAAGTATTCTCTACGATTCCATATTTCGATAAATAGATCTTGAACACAATCTTTGACGAATTCTTTATCCTTATAAAATCTAACTCCATAATTAAGTACTATGGGGTAATACTTTTTCAGCAAGATTTCATAAGCAGCCTTTTCACTCCTTTTGAGAGCTTGCCACAGCAGAGAGTCATCCGCGTTCTTAGTAATTATTTGATCATTCGTCGTCAAACTGATTGGCTTTAAAGTAAATAGTGTTTGGCATGAATTCGAATTTAGTACTTATTTCTTTTTAAACTAAATAAACCTTTCAAAAATTAATTCAACAAATAAATGAGCATAAAAAGGTGAAATATTACATTTCACAGAAGGAAAATTCTTCGGAAATGATAATTATAATTTTCTCATTATATTTGTCAACCTAAACCTTATTCATTGAAAATTAAAGTTATCATTCTAATTATCATTCTTTTACCTATTTTTTCAAAGTCAAAAGCGCAAACACCGGCCAAATTGGTTGAAGTGACCACAAGATTCATCAACACACTTTCCGTTTCGGAACAAAAATCAGCTATATACTCCTTTGAGGATAAAAAAAGAGTCTTTTGGACAAATTTGCCCGTAGGCCAAATGCCTCGACCGGGCATTCGCTATGGCGATTTATCCGACTCCAGTAGACTGGTATTTCACCGTGTTTTAACGGAGATACTAAGTTCGCAGGGTTATTTAAAAACCACTTCAATTATGCAATTAGACGATATATTGAATGTTTTATATCAAAAAGCTTTTGACGATGGGCAAATAAAGAAAGAATTACTTACCATGACTCAAAACTTGAAATGGGATCATGGCAATTACTATATTTCATTTTTTGGGATGCCTAAGTTGAATGGAAATTGGAGTTTTAGCCTCGGCGGTCATCACATTTCATTATCCATGACGACGGATGGTAAGAAAATCAGCGTATCTCCGTATTTTATTGGCACCGACCCATCCGAAGTTAAATCTGGAAAATATGCCGGTTTGCGCGTATTAAGTAAAGAAGAAGATTACGGATTTTTGTTGATACACTCCCTGACCGAAAAGCAAAAAGCAAAAGCCATTTTATCCCGAAGTATACCCAAAGATATCATTACGAACCCCAAAAGTAGCCAGCGAATCGATACGTATGATGGCATTTCAACCGAGGAGTTCTCTGAGGTTCAAAAAGCCTATTTAAGTTTTATCATCCAAGAATATGTCCACAATTTTGAACATGAAAAGGCACATGAAATTTTAGATAAAATGAAAAAGTCTGGATTCAAAAACATGTACTTTGCGTGGATTGGCAGTTTAGAGAATAACAAACCTCATTATTACATGATTCATAGCCCTGAATTCTTGATTGAGTATGACAATGTGGGCTTCCAAAATGATGGCAATCACATTCACGCAATATTCAGAGAAACGGGAAATGATTTTGGCGAAGATATTCTTAAGCAACATTACAGCGAGTCGCATAAATAGATTGTACAAAAACATCAAACCAAAATTTAATATTATGAGCGCACATTGGACTAGAATTCTTCATACAAATAACGTATCAAAATTGATTTTGAACCTACCCATTTTATTTTTTACCTTGGTTTTCAGTTCATTACAGGTATCTGGCCAATCGGCCGTCAAAGCCGTTTCTCTTTTTGATGGAAAAACGCTCAAGGGTTGGAAAACAGTGGATCCAACGCATGAAAAGCTATGGTTTGTGACGGATAGCGTGATCAGAAGTGGGGATGGCATCCATAAAATACCGGCCAATACCTACCTGCATACCACTCGGGAATACGCTGATTTTGAATTCCGCTGCCTTTTCCGTTTATCAGGTGATCCTAAAACAGGTTTGATCAATAGCGGTATTCAATATCGGTCGGTCGTTGAGGAAGGAAAAATGGTCGGATATCAAGCTGATATTGGAAATGGATATTGGGGGGATATTTATGATGAACATCGCCGCGGTAAATTGGTCGGCGGAGATCTCAGTACGCTCAAACATCTGCTCAAGGAAGATGGTTGGAACAGCTATATCATCCGTTGCAAGGGCAATCTCCATGAACTATACATTAATGGAGTGAAAACCTGCGAGTATGTTGAAAAAGATCCTAAAATGTCTCAAAAGGGGGTTATTGCCGTTCAAATTCATAGCGGAGGTGTGGCCCAAGTAGAGTTCAGGGACCTAACGATATCCGAAATTCCTTGATTAAAATAGCCAACCCGAAAAATTTATGCGCTGATTTTGAACCTATTATTAAAGAAAAATTATGAAGCTTATTCTTGTATTCATTGCATTCTTGCTTGTCACAAGCCTTAACCCAAAAGCATTTGCACAAGCAAAAAAAACTCAGTCGGTACGCACTCAGATTTACACACCTGAGCAGGAAATGGCAGGATTTAAAGTACCCAAGGGATTTGTCATTGAACTTGTCGCTAGTGAAAAAGATGGTGTGATCAACCCGATCGATCTCACGTTCGATGATGCCGGCAGGCTCTGGACTCAGACTGCGATGATGTACCCTTTGGACCCGATCGCCGACATTCAATGGAATGATTTACTAAAACTTATGGATGATCCAGAAGCGCAGAAAAATCATCCCAACTTTAAACGGATATTGGATCTCTACCAGGGCAAAACAAAAGGTGCCGACAAAATACTTGTGCTATCTGACCTGTATGGCAAAAAGCCTGTGAAAACGAGTGTTTGGGCAGATGGCCTAACGATTCCGATGAGTCTTTTGCCCTATAAGAATGGAGCTTATGTAGTGCAAGGTTCAGAGCTATTTTTTCTGAATGATACAAATCAAGATGGAAAAGCGGATCAGCGGACTCCCCTACTTACCGGTTTTGGTTTTACGGATACCCACACGATGGCGCATGTGCTCATCCGGGCACCCGGCGATTGGATTCATTTCAGCCAAGGAGCCCTTAATAAAAGCGGTGTTTCTTCTTTAAAAAGTGATGCAAAACTGAAGATTGATTACAGCAAGATCGCCCGCTTATCTTTGGATGCCAAAAAAATGGAACTGGTTAGTTCTGGTCTCAATAATATTTGGGGCTTTCAGCTCCGTGGCAATGGTCAGTGGTATGGTTCTGAAGCCAACGATTTGGGTTATTCGGTTGCGCCTATGGAACCCGGTTCGGGCTTTCCGGGCATTGGCAATGAACGCCTCAGTCCTTATCAGCCTTTCATCCCTAGCCTTCACGAATTCCGTGTGGGTGGAACGGGAATATCGGGAACGGCATTTGCCGATGATGCCTCGGGGTCATTTCCGGATGAATTTAAAAATGTGGCGTTTTTGGCAAATCCCATTACCAGTTCGATCAACGCAGTGCAAATCGTACGCAATCCGGATGGTAGCGTTAGCGCTAAACATTTACCGGATTTGCTGACCTCAGAAGACGATTGGTTTCGCCCGGTCAATATGGAGTTTGGCCCAGATGGATCTCTCTACATTGCGGATTGGTACAACAAAATCATTTCTCACAATGAACTGCCGACCACACACCCAGATCGGGATAAGTCGCATGGCCGCATCTGGCGCATCCGTCATATCAGTCAAAAACCTCGTATGATCCCAGATTTGAATGTGGTGAAAACGGAGGAATTGGTCAATCACCTTAAATCCCCATCCCTTTGGGAAAAACGTGCGGCATGGCATCAGATTTCAGATCGACCTATCTCTGAAACCAAGACCTTGGCTGTGGATCTTGTGGCCATGGCTTCTGATGAATCCCAGGATGAAGTCACTAGAATACATGCTCTATGGTCATTGGAAGGAATAAAACACGATGATGCCCAACTCCTTTCTTCGCTTTTAAAGTCCCCTTTGCACGATCTTAAACGTGAGGCTGTTCGATCACTAACTAGCTTTTCTCATACCCCGGCGCAAATGGCCAGTTCACTAAAAGAGCTCATAGAAGATAAGAATCCAGCTGTTCGCTCCCAAGTCATTCGTACCCTGACAGAAGCCGGCGGGGCTGACCCAACGGTGATTGACATTTTGGTTCGAGCCTGTAAGCCTGAAATCCCAGGGAACGCAATGGGCGGGGCTTATGAAAGAAAATTTGAACGTTTTCTTGCCCGCAAGGCGCTCGAACAATATGCAGTTGAATTGCAAACGTACATAAACGCTCCGATCGCCAAGAATATTCCTATCGAAAATATTTTATGGGCTATTCAGGCATTGCCAGCAGGTCAAAAGGAAATTGCTTTTCTGAAATTTTGGCCAGAATCTAATCTGACGACACTCGACGAATCTACGTTGATAGCCATCTCGGAAATGCTAAAAAACAAAGAGATTTATGAGGCTGTGAAGGGACTTATTCAAAATCCGCTTAATGCCGCAAATGTTGTCAACGTCGCCTTGCAAAATCAGGCGCGGGTTCAATCCCTTGAAATGGCCAATATGCTTTTGGCGCCCGTCAACACATTGCTGCGGAGTGAATCGCAGGCCAACATAGACCTTGCACTGGATGCCATTGGGCGATTTAAAATGGATAAATTACGGGAGGCTGTTATTTCCTTAATCAATGATCAAACCCCAGATAATACTTTGAAACTCGCTTTGAAAGGATTAGAGATTAGTCCCAAAGCCAGCCAAGAAGTTTTTATGCGAATTGTTCAGAATAAAAAATTAAGTTTTGAGGTACGTGCTGCCGCGCTTAATAGCCTTTCAAAAGCGAGTCCTACTGAGGGAGAGCTAGCTTTACTAAAATGGATTCCTGATCTTCAACCGACTGAAAAAACAGAATTGGTCAGCATCTTATCCGGCTCAAGCCAGAGTGCTGCCGTGCTAATAAATGTTTATGGACAAAAAGGGTTGGATTTGTCGGCCTTCAATCTTTCTTCAGCAGAACGCATGGTTAATACCCATCGGAGTGATCAACGTAGCCAGGTCATTATGGAAGGTGTGAAAAAACGTGAAGAGGAAAAGAAAAAGGCATTTGAAGGAGACCTTAGCCGATACATGGCGATTGCCAAGAAAAACGGGGGGAACCCTGCGGAAGGAAAAACACTCTTTCAGACTTGCCTTTTGTGTCATCAGGTCGGCAGTAAGGGACAAAATATTGCCCCAGCCTTAGACGGCTCTGCTTCCCGCGAATACGAAGCGCTTCTTACGGCCATCCTTAATCCTGATGCAGCGGTAGAATCCAGTTATGCGGTGTACCGTGTGAGAAAAAAAGATGGCCAAAGTGTAGAGGGTTATTTAGTGAACAAAGATGCCCGAGGAACCACCCTTGCTTTTATGGGAGGTAGCAGAGTGTTTATTGACTCAGGATCAATCCAAAACCAAGGTTTTCTAGGAGGCCGATCGTTCATGACAAAAGGGTTGATCGATAATTACACGGATAAGCAAGTGGCAAATTTGCTATCGTATATTCGTACATTAAAATAATAGTAAAATGTATATATAATGATCAGCCTCTTATGAAATAACCATTAATTTGAAAATGTAAGAGGTTGAAAATACGTTAATTGATTTTCATTTAAAAACGATTAATCATGCAAAAACTATTCCTATGCTTATTTTGTTTTTCTGCCCTAATTTCATTTGGACAAAATCAGGGAAATAAAATAAAAGATTTTGGTTTAAAAAATTACACCTATGTTTCCGAGAAATTACCTCACAGTGAATCCAAGACATGGTATTTAACTTGTAAGATGCCATATAATTGTCAATTCCAACAGTGGATTGAAATTGAGAGTGCTCAACCTGATTCGATAACTTTTGGTTCTACCAATCCTCTGGTACTGTACTTGACCCCAAAGGAAAAAATAAACACGGTTACAACAAAAAAAATATATGAGGCAAAAAATTGGATAAGCGGCGAAGGGGCGATTTACAAAATACCTGCTGGGATGAAAGTAAAAAGCGTTAAGTATCGAGAAACTGGGTATGATACAAAAATAACAGGGGCTTTTCAGTGTAATGATGAGGACTTTAATTTGCTCTGGAAAAAAGGAGCTAGGACTGCTTACTTATGCATGAGAGATTGGTATTTCGACTGTCCTGACAGAGAGCGAGTAGGTTTTTGGGGAGATGGTACCCCTGAATTAAATCAGTCTTTTTATGCGTTTGACAAAAAAGCACATATCCTGAGCAAAGAGTTAGTTTTAAGAAAACTAGATCCCAAATTTTATCCGGGGCAACAATTAGAATTTCTGGGAGAATATGGAATTTGGTTTTATTATTTGCAAACGGGGGATATTGAAACCATAAAAACGATTTATCCGACGACTAAAAATTTCTTATTTACTGTTTATAAACCCGGGAAAAAAAAACAATGGTTTGATTGGGGGAAAGAAAATAAAGATACTCCGATCCTCGAAACCTGTTTTATGTTTAATGACCTTCAGGTTTTAAAAAAAATGGCTTTACTAACAAATCACTCAAATGATACTTTAGTGATTAACCAAAAAATAGACAGTATTCAAGCATCATTTGATACTAAATATTGGAAAGGAAATGCATATCAATCCAATTTAGTAGCGGAGCCAGATGACCGTGCCAATGCCATGGCCATCAATGCAGGGTTAGCGACAAAAGAAAAATGGAATTTGATATTTGAAAACGTATTAAATACTAAAACCTTTTCAAGTTGCTTTTTTGACCGATGGGTTTTTGAAGCCATGTGTAAAATTGGGAAAGAAGATGCGGCCTTATTAAGAATGTCTAATCGATATAGAACGATGATCGATGCCCCATTTACAACCTTGTGGGAACATTATGATCGATGGTGGGCCTCCAATATTGATGCATTTGATGATGCGTCATCATTAAATCATGGTTGGAATCCACCTGTTATTAATTTATCGAAAACGATTAGCGGAATTAGTCCAATAACTCCCGGCTGGGACACCTACCAAGTGTTTCCTACCTTAGGATTTTTACAAAAAGTTTCAGTCATCGTACCAACAATTAAAGGAGAAATTAAAGCATCCTACGCTAAAAGTAAATCTCAATATTTCATTCATTTGAATTCCCCGTTAAAGACGGTTGCCACGGTTGGCATTCCTAAAAAAGATTTTGAAACGATAGAAATGATCAAAATAAACAATCACATTGTTTGGAAAAAGAACGTTAAAAACAAAATAAAAGGGATTAAAAGAATATCAGAAAATGACGAGCGAATTTTAATTGAATTAATGCCTGGGACCTGGGATATCATTTGTCAGGGCAACCTCCCTTTATCAAACGCTAAAATAAGTGAAAAGCCTAAGGTTAATTTACCTTCTTTAAACAAAAGGAATTGGACAGCATATGCCTCGGTTCAAGATAGTAGCTTTTTATTTAGTGGAGATAAAATACCTATTCAAATCAATGCCCAAAATGCCATAGACAAAGACCATTGGACTGGTTGGCGAGATATGACAAAAACCCAATATCCAGGACAATATTTCATGGTGGACATGAAAACAGAACATCAATTTAGCAAGATTGTTCTTGAAAATAGTTGGGCACTTTGGGATAGTCCCAAAGAATATTCCGTGCATATTTCTGAAGATGGAAAAGAATGGGGAAACCCAATTGCCAAAGGCAAAGGGAATTTAGGAATGACTAATATCACATTTAAACCCCAAAAAGCTAGATTTATAAAAATAATTCAAACTGGTCTAGATCCCACTTATCATTGGTCAATTTATGAATTACAAGTTTTTAACTAATAGAAGGTCCATCGCCGACGAACTAGCATTTCCTTCTCAAATGTTTTAAAAGGGTCCGCAAATAAGCTAACAGAAGGGACAGATTTTAACCTAATAATGGCAACAAGTCTAGTTTTTGAAATTAGTCTTGCATACTTAGGGTTAGCATAAAACATTTTGAATTGTATACGGGTTTAACAATTCAAACGAAAACTCTCGTTGATGCAAGGCGTAAAAAAACAACATTTACCATCCAAAAACTGCCCAGTTTGCAACCGTCCTTTCGCCTGGCGTAAGAAATGGGAGAAAAATTGGGATCAAATCATCTATTGTAGTGAAAAATGTAGACGTAGTAAATAAGTTCTCCGACGAAGATATTGATCGAATCATTCAAATGGCTTGGGAAGATCGTACGCCATTTGAGGCGATTAAATTCCAGTTTGGCCTTCAGGAAAAAGAAGTGATTGAATTTATGCGGGCCAATAGTAAATTATCAAGCTTTCAGATGTGGCGTAAACGGATGGCAGGCCGCAGCACAAAGCATTTACAAAAGCGTATTTTTTCTGATCCCCGTTTTAAATGCACGCTCCAACGAAGTATTAGCATGAACAAAATCAGCAAAAGATAGTGGATTTCCCCACCAAACTCAGCGAGGTTTATCAACGAATCGATGCCTTTGACCCTGAGCATTATGCGCGCACTCGGAACTTTATCAATGGTGGCGTTTCCTACCTTTCCCCCTATTTATCACGTGGATTTATTACGGTTCCCCAGGTCGTGGAGCGATTAAAGGCACGTGGAATTGGGATGAAACAAGCGGAAAAATTTATTCAAGAATTAGCTTGGCGCGAGTTTTATACCCGCACTTGGTTTCAAAAAGGTGATCAGATATTTGAAGACATTCGCCATCCGCAAGAGGGCGTAGAAAATCATGGGATTCCAGAGGCTATTCTCAGTGCATCCACAGGAATTCAGGCATTGGATTCTCATTTAACTGATTTCTGGAAGACAGGCTACTTGCACAATCATTTACGGATGTACCTCGCCGCCGTGATCTGCAATATGGGAAAATACCACTGGCGAGAACCTGCCGACTGGCTTTACTACCATTTATTGGACGGTGATTTGGCCAGCAATACGCTTAGTTGGCAATGGTGCGCCGGCACATTCAGCAACAAACCCTATTTTGTGAATCAGGAAAATATCAACAGGTATTCTGACACGGAACAAAGCGGTACTTTTTTGGATGTTGACTATGAGCTTTTACCCACAAATCCAGTTCCACAGGCCTTGAAAAAATCTGAGAAATTAAACCTAGTTTTTACCCCACCTGAAACGAAGCCCCTCGACATACAAGAGAATCTTCCCACTTTCATTTATACGCATTATACATTGGACCCCACCTACCACATGGGTGAGGAAGGAAACCGGATATTGGTCTTAGAACCGAGCCACTTCAAAAAGCACGGGATATCACCAAAGACGCTGAATTTCATTCTCTCGCTGGCAGAAAACATTCCTGGCCTGCAGGTGTATTATGGGGAATATGCGGATCTATTCTTGCAAGGAATTTTTAGAGATCATCCCATTAATGCCCATTTCAAAGGAATTAGGGAGAGGCATCCCTCACTGGCACCTGATCTTATAGGTGAATTCCCGAGCTTTTTTTCGTTTTGGAATAAACTAAGTAAACA
>Ga0209443_1000424_pt1 | contig 28440 bp, 32 predicted proteins | sample LauGreBMM110DCMD_2_FD_187571 | JGI IMG/M metagenome (GOLD analysis project Ga0209443, IMG submission 187571) | Freshwater lake microbial communities from Lake Michigan, USA - Su13.BD.MM110.DCMD (SPAdes) (version 2) | ecosystem: Environmental > Aquatic > Freshwater > Lake | place: Lake Michigan... | reverse complement strand
AATTTGGATTAAATGCTATACCATTATTTTCAGTAGTATTTAATATAGAACTAGTACTAGTGTTAACCAATAATTCAAATACATTTCCAGCAATAACAGGAACAGGAGCAGGAAATGCTCCATTATATATTTGTATAGGATAATCAATAGGAATATAAATATTAGCAGAATTAACGGTTACTTGTCCAAATGTAACTTGAGGAACATTTGTAACTATACCTGTAGCTCCTGTAGCTCCTTGTGCTCCTGTAGCTCCTTGTGTTCCTTGTGCTCCTTGTGTTCCTTGTGCTCCTTGTGCTCCTTGTGCTCCTGTAGAAGCCGTTGCTACTAATAAACCCCGTGAAGGATATAATGGTGTTATAAAAGACATTTATATAATATTAAAATATTATTATATATTTTAATTTATATATAAATTATTCATATATATATATATATATTTTAATTTATATCTAAATTATTCATATATATATATATATACTATAATGAATTCAAATTTTGATTTAAATCTCAATAATTATACTATAATAGAATTAGAAGAATTATTTGAACTTCCGCCAAATTACGACGAAACAATTATTGAAATCAAAGAAACAAAATTAAGACAACATATTATTAGTGATAAAAATGTTATATCATCAACTAAGACAAATACATTAGATTTTATTAATAAAGTAAAAAAAAAACTTTGCGAAAATATAAATAAAAATATAAATAATTTTAAAAATATATATAATTTAGATAAAACATTAGATAAATCAAATACAATAGATGCTGGTTCAACATATATAATAGAAAAACCTATAACTCCTTATACTCAATCATCCCCAAGCGAATTTTATCCTGGAACTATCAACCCTTTAAACAAAAGAATCTTAAAAAAAAATATAAATATTGATACAAGATTTAGAGAAAATTATTATACAACATTAGCTTCTAATTTTCATGTTAATCTTCCATTAAAATTATCAAAAGTTGTTAGTTTACAATTATCTGCTATTGAACTACCAAATACATTTTATGTAATAAGTCAAATATATGGAAATAATTTTTTTGTTTTAGAAATAGTAAATGAAGAACCATTAATCGTAACTATTCCAGATGGTAATTATGATTATATTGGTATACAAAATTTTATAAATAATTTTTTGTCAACACAATCTGGTAATTATCCAAATATACAATTTTTAATAGATATTAATACTGGTGGAGATCAAAGCGGTAGTGCAAAAATGGTTGTAGGGTCGACGACTGGAACAACCATTTTTTCAATAAATTTTGTAACAGATCGTTATGGCAACGATGATAAACAAACTCCATTGCCTTTAAAAATTGGTTGGTTAATTGGATTTAGAGATGGTTATTATGAAAATAATACAACTTATGTTTCAGAAGGATTAGTAAATTTATTAGGACCACGATATATTTATCTAGCAATAGATGATTTTAATAATAGCGTTTTAGATGGATTTTATGGAACATTTAATTCTTCTATAATAAATAAAAATATATTAGCTCGTATTTCATTACAAGGAAACGCATTTGGAAACTCATTTAATATTTTATCAAAAGATAATTTTAGTTTAATAACAACTCCAAGACAATATTTTGGTCCAGTAGATATTCAAAAATTACAAATTCAATTATTAGATGAGTATGGCAGAATATTAAATTTAAATAATATGGATTATAGTTTTTGTTTAACATTTCAAACAATTTATGAACTTTAATGCAAATAGATTCTATTGTTTACTTTTATTGTTCTTTTTTTTTGATTTTCTAAAAAATGTTAATAAATTTGGAAGACCATGTATAATTTTAAAACAACTTTTTGTTGTATCATCATATTTTTTTTTATTACAAGAAACATTTTTATTATGAAAATTTAAATTCTTTGTACTAGAAGAAACTTTTGTTGTATTATCAAAAACTGTTGTATTATGAAATTTGGTTGTATTACAAGAAACTTTATTCAACTTTAAACCGCAAATTAAACTTAGTAACATAATTTAAAATATTTATCTATTATAAGTATAATAATAAATTTAATTCAATTTTATTATAAATATAAATAAATATTTTTAAATTAAATAAAATTCTTAACTATATATAAATGGCGCACGCATTTAAAAATATACCTGCTAAATCAACTTTTGGCGCATTACAACGAGAATTTTATCAAAGTGATTATATAAATAGAAAAAAAAAATTTGTATGTCGTAATAATATTTTACCTATTAATAAAAGTAATTTAATTTTTGGACAATATAGTAAATTAAATTTATACAATATTTGTACTGTATCCAAAGGTCCGCCACCTTCTATTCCTTGTGGATTTAATAATTGTAATCCTTGTCAAAATTCAAATAATGTTATAATAGATCCAAATAGTACAACTCCATTTTATTTTAATTATACAATAGATCCACTTGGAGAATTATTTGGAAAAACTTCTTGTGGTATACTTAATTACACAAATTATATGATTTTGAACCCACCTTTAAAAAAAATATAAAAAAAATATAATTGATTAATATATCAATTAATCTATTATATAATTGATTATTGTAAAAGTTATTATTCCAATTAAATTTATACAAATAAATTTAGAATACTTGTAAAAATTCGTTTGATTGTTCGTTTGATTGTTCGTTTGATTGTTCGTTTGATTGTTCGTTTGATGTAAATTTGTCATTGATTTCATAGAACGAATACTAGGATATTCATTTATAGTTGTTAGTGATGATTTATAATTTTGTATAATTTTTATCGGGGATGATTTTGATATTGACATACTTTTTAAATCTAAATCAACAAACCATCCCCAACCATTTCCAATATATGACTCTTTAATTTCTACAACTTTTATATAATATTCTTGAAAAGACCTTGACCTTGATTGATACTTGTTTAAATTTTGATTGTTACCCATTTTATAATATAATATGCGTTATAAATTGGATTACTTTTTAATTTCAATTTTTTTATTTATTACTAAAAATAATTTTCTTTGCCTTGTTAGCTATTCTTGTATATTTTTTTGTACCTTTTATTGTCATATATTCTCTTGCACGAATATAAGCAGCATAAATCCCTTTTTTATTTATTTTACATGTATTTTTTGTACAAATAGGAAAACTTTTATTTGGACCAAGAAAACATTTTTTACCGCATTTTTTCATCATAATAGTTCTTTGGTGAGTTTTTGGTTGTTCTTGTGACCATCCTCTAACAACACTTTTTCTTTGTCTTTGTTTTTTACGAGTATTTAACATATACTAAATAAATATTAAATATTCATAATTAATATGGAAGAAATTAAACATATTAATTTAAATATTACAGACGAAGAAGAAAATAGTCAATTTTGTAAATTACTTGAAGACAAAAATATATTAAGTCAAATGGAAGAAGGAACAAATAGTTTATTTAAAAAAAAAGAACTACAAACCTTTATTAATTTAAAAAGTGATAATAATTTTGATTATTGTTCAGAAGATGAAAATATGTTAAATTTAATGGATAATATAAAAATTAAAGATATGCCACCTTTTAAGAAATTAGAATTAAAAGATGTTGAATATAAAATAAACAAATCATATTATAATATAAATCATGAATATAGTAGTGCCTTAGATATTTTAGCCAGTTATTTAAAAGGACATAAAATAGTTTATATGGAAGCTAAATCATATTGTGAAACTCATTTGAATTTATATATGATGCCTTCAATCATGTTTTCAACTGTAGCTACTGTATTATCATCTTATGCTAGTCAATTTTATTGGGGTCCTCTTTTTATTTCAGCATTAAACGGGTGTATTTCATTTTTATTAGCTATTGTAAATTATTTAAAATTAGATGCTGCATCTGAAGCGCATAAAATATCAGCTCATCAATATGATAAATTACAAACTACTATAGAATTTACATCTGGTTCTGTTTTACTTTTTAGATATAATGGTTTACAAAAAGAAGAATATGAATTAGAACAATTAAAAGAAAAAGAAACAATATTTGAAAAAAATCTTGATTATAAAACGAAACGAGATATGGATGTTGCTAATGACCTTAAAGAATTCAAACTTATTAGAGATGAAATTATACAAAAAGAAATAAAAATTAAAAATGATACATCAGATATAGAAAAAGAAATGAAAAAAAAATTAGATGATGTTGAAAATAAAATTGCTGAAATTAAAGAAACAAATCAATTTATAATTCCAAGAGCAATTAGAATGAGATATCCTGTTATTTATAATACAAATATTTTTTCAGTTATTAAAAGAATTTCAGATCAAAGAAAAAAAATTATTACTGATTTAACAAATATTAAAAATGAAATAAGATATTTTACGCATTTAAAATATATTTATGAAAATAATGGTAATTGTGATGAAACAAAAATAATAATTATATCTAAAATTATTATTAAGTTATTTAAAAAGAAGCGTCATTTAATTCAAGAAATTATTTTACTTAAATCCGCATTTTCAATAATAGATCAAATGTTTCACAAAGAAGTAAAAGATGGTGAAAGTAAAAGAAATAAAAACCTATATAGTTTAATATTTGGGGAAAATATTAAAAATCCAGAAGAAATGAATAATTTTATTAAAAATTTAATGGACCCATTTAATTCTATTGTAAGCATAAATAATGATTCTTATTATGATGAATATTATGAATTATATGAAATTAAGCCATCGTTATAAGTTTTATAAAATATTTTATTCAATATTTTATAAAATATTTATTTATAAGGTCTTACTGGGATTTGAACCCAGAACCCAGATTCAAAGTCTGGAAATACATCATAAGACCAATTACATTTTAGCAGCTCGAAGTTTCGATCTTCGGACCCTAGGGTTATGGGCCCTATGCGCTTCCTCTGCGCCAAGCTGCTTAAATTGGTAGGCTCCCTACAATTTAAATACTTATTTTGTCTTTAAGTAGTTTTTCTAAAATATATTTAACCTTTTCTTCTAATTCTTTAATTGTACCATCATTTTTTATATCATAATCTTTATAACATCTTATCCATTCTATTTCAGTGCAATGGATAGATTTTACTTCTATTGGATATTCTCCTTCTTTGTATTTATTAAACCAACTTGGCAAATTTCTATGAACCTGAATTATTTTACCTCCTAATTGTAATATCATATTTATTTCGTTATTAAAACGGCAATCTGTTATTACTACATTACAACCAATATCTTCTTCTAAATATTTATTCAACTTATTTTCTACAATTTTAACCCATATATCCGAATGAAAATGATTTCTAAATAAATCTGTTCCAAAATTTTGCATAACATATCTTGGACTTAATAATGGCATTTTTAAGGTTTTTGACCACCATGGATCTATTTTTTCTCTCCATTCACGATCTTCTTTTGTTATTCCTTCTAATTTATCTCTTGACCAACCAAACATTATTGATATTATATCTTTTAATGTAGACGCAAAACTTATTTTTTTAAAACTATATTCTTTAATTAAATAATCTGCAATAGTATCTTTACCTGATGATTTAAATCCACAAATTCCTATTATCATTTTAATAAATTTTATAATTGTATCTTTAATATTATTTTTATTCATTTAAAGAACTTTAATAAGTCATCGTATTTATTTATTATATAATAAAAAATTGATTTATAGATTTATACACTATTCAATATATTATTAATAAATGGATTTAACAAATTTAACTAAAGAACAACTTTTCGCAAAATGTATAGATTTAGGATTAACTAAATTTAAGTCTAAAAATAAGACTGAATTAATTAAATTAATTCATAGTAATAATTGTATCATTAAACCTCCTATTGAATTTATTATTGAAGAAAAAGATGAAGAAATTGTTGTTACTACAACAAAAGAACAAATTGAATTTATTATTAAAGAAAAAGTTCAAACTAGTTTACCAAAAAAACAAGAACAAATTGAATTTATTATTGAAGAAGATATTAGACCACATTTAAAACCATTAATTAAATGGAGCGGAGGCAAAAGTGATGAAATCAAACTGTTTTCAAAATATTTTCCAAATAATTATAATACATTTATTGAACCCTTTATTGGCGGAGGTTCTGTTTACTTTTATTTAAATCCTATTAATGCTATTATTAGTGATGTACATACAGAATTAATTGATTTGTATAAAAGTATTGGCGAAGGCAAAAGTAACAAAATTTATGAATTTATGCAAAATAATCCTAATGATGAAACAATATATTATAACATTAGAGATAAAATGATTATTAATGAACCTCTTGATAATGCTAAAAGATTTTATTATCAAAGAAAAACTTGTTTTAGAGGCATGTTAAGATATAATAAAAATGGAAAATTTAATATTCCGTTTGGAAACTACAAAACTATAAATTACAGTGATTTAACTAATCCAAATTATCATAGTTTATTAAGTAGAACACAAATATTAAATAAAGGGTTTGAATATATATTTGAACATTTTAATGATGAAAATAATTTTATGTTTTTAGACCCGCCTTATGATAGTGAATTTACAGATTATGGATATTGTCAATTTGGAAAAAAAGAACAACACAAACTCGCGGATTTATTTAAGACTACTAAAATTAAATGTTTAATGATAATTGGTAAAACTAAATTTATAGAAGAATTATATGCTAATTATATTGTTGACCAATATGATAAAAAATATAAATTTAAATTATATGGAAATCGGGTTGGAGATGAAATAAATACAAAACATTTAGTTATTAAAAATTACTAAAACATTATTTTTATTTTATCACCTATTTTTCTAAAATAGTCATAATAGTCTTCTTCAGTCCAAATAATATCTATTATTTTCAAGAAATCTTCCATGTGACCTATTTTTATACCGCCGTTTTCAAATGTTTTAATATTTGATAATCCTGCGACCAATATTTTTCTGTTATATACACTCCAATTTAATATTCCACAATTAATACTATAATCTGGATAAGATGTTTTTAATGATAATTCTATTTCTTTACATTTTTCTATTGTTGCTGGTAATTTTTCTGTATCAAGTTCAATATTACCTTTAAGTTCACGATAATAAATTGTTTTTGTTACTTCATTCTTAAATAATAAATCGACATCTTTTTTTTTATCATTAATTTTTTGAACACCACATTGTAACATTTTTAAATTACTTGCAGAATTAATTAATTCTTTTGACAGAAACTCTCCAAATTTTCCTAATTTTATATTTATTGATTGTTCACTTGGTTTTGAACCATACAATAAATGTGATATAGAACCTGGTTTTGTTAATGTTAATTCTCCAACTAACATATTATCTACCCACCTTTCACCTTTTTCCATTATAGAATTAATACAATCATCACTCATGTATACAAACTGATTATTTGTTGTCATAATTAATTATTATTTATTCAAATGTATTTATATAATAATTTTGTAAAAGTATTTCAATTTTATTTAAATTTAAAAAGCATTAAACCTCTTTAAGTTTAAAATCAATTATATATATTTATAAGTATGTTTATACTTTAAATATTTTAAACGCTGTAATTTAAGAATATAATATATTAAACTCTAAAGATATTGAATAATTATTATTTAGTAAATCAATTGGAGAACCATACTTATTTAATAATGATATTTGTAATTTTTTTATTCTTACTGGTCCATAATATTCTCGTTTTTTAAAAATATTATCTGACAAACTGTTTAAAGTTAATGTATCGGGAAACCCTAATACTATTTTACCAAGTATATTATTACCAATAAAATAATTATCTTTTTGTGATATAACTGTATTTGTATTAAAATTTTTATTAAAATCATTTACATCAATAAAAATATAATTATCAAGATTAGAACCACAACTACTTTCGCTTACAATTATTCCATAATATGTTACTGCTGGGGTTGAATTAAAATTATCTAAATAAAAATTATCTTTATTTGCTTCGTAAATTATCTTTGAATAACCCAAATATAATCCAAATCCTTCACAATTTAAAAAATCTATTTTATAATAAAAATTTGGAGAATAATGTATATTTGTTGAATCATATGGTAAAATAGTATCAATTGCTGAATTACTTTTAACATAAAAAGTAGCCTTAGAAGTTGACACATCTATGTCAAATCTTAAATAATCTAATCCGTCTGTTATATTATTAAAATAATTATTAATTAAATTTACTAATTCAATATTACTATAATTACCATCTGGTATTACAATAGTCTGTATATTATCTGCATAATCAACCATATTATATAAAGAAATCTTAAATGTATTATTTTTCAATACAGATGAAACAGAATACCATGATCTGGGAATTTCAAATGAGACAAGTTTCATACTTATAACATTTTCTAATGGAGTTGATAATTGAATTATAAAATTATTTGAATTTGTATTACAAAAATTTTCACGAAATCTTGTATCTAAACAAATTATCTTTGTTGTAATTCTTTTTTCTAAAGGATTTATTATACCTTCAAATGCTGAACTAACATCAGTATAACTAAATTTTGTATATGGTTTTTTTACTATTGGATGATTATTTAAGTTATTTGTATTATCAGCTTTAGTATAATAGTAATCTTTATCATTTACTTTTTTTTCTGAATATAAATTACTTAAATCAATATTATCTGTAATAGTACTGTTATTCATTAAATTGTCATTATTATTGTTATTGTTAGTATCATTAATATAAATTAATAAGTTACTATATGCTTTATTAATAAAATTAACTAAATTTATTTTTTTGTTTGATGTTAACTTATTATCATTTAATAGGACATTATAAATAATATTTTTTTTTTCTTCTAAAATACTTTCATTTATTTTTTGCGCATTTAAACCAAAAAATGTAATTAAACTATCAATATCATAATTATTAATATTTAAATCAATATCGTCTACCTTATTCATTCTTATATATTAAAATACAATTTTAATAAATAAAATAACCATATTATTTATTTATTAAAATAAAATAGATTTAAATATTTTAACTTCTTTTTTCTTTAAGTTCAATAATCAATAATATCTATTAGTTGCAACAAAAATTTTAAAAGTCGGATGGGGTTTTTTAAAATGGACATTTTAAAAATGTCCAAAATAGAAAAACTGAATTTACTTTCTAAAAAAAGTTTGTAAAAGCGGCTTGTTACGATAATGCTCTCATTTTTAAAAATATGTGAAATAATTTGTTACCATAACTTTTAAACTTTTTTATTTTTAATTTTAGACAAAATTTTATATAGGTGACATTCGGTGACAAAAAAGTAGCAAAAAATCGCAATTATTTTTTTATTTGTAACTCTGTTACTAATTTACAAGCAAACAAAATCATTTTGATACACATTTTTGTTACCATAATCACACTTGGAAACTTTTGGCAACCAAATATCGCAAAAAATCGCAAACAATATTTCCATTTAAAATGTGATTGTAATACAAGTTAATTATTTTAATTCTAAAATATTGTAAGACCATAAATACACTTGGAAACTTTTGGCAACCAAATATCGCAAAAAATCGCAAACAATATTTCCATTTAAAATGTGATTGTAATACAAGTTAATTATTTTAATTCTAAAATATTGTATTACCATACATATATTTGTCAACTTTTAGCAACCAAATATCGCAACAGCATGTAACCTATTTTAAAGGAATACAATATTATTTTTTTCTACACTTTGCTGGAGGACTTATAAAATATATTGTAATATTTTAGATTCTTTATTTCTTTAAGTTCAATAATCAATAATATATATTAGTTGTAACAAAATTTTTAAAAGTCGGTTGGGGTTTTTGAAAATGGACATTTTTAAAATGTCCAAAATAGAAAAACTGAATTTACTTTCTAAAAAAAGTTTGTAAAAATGACTTGTTACGATAATGCTCTCATTTTAAAAATTAGGCGAAATAAATCGTGACCATAATTTTTTTATTTTTTATTTTAAACAAAATTTTATATAGGTGACATTCGGTGACAAAAAAGTAGCAAAAAGTAGCAATTTTTTTTCAATTGTTAAATATGTTACTGAATTACTAGCAACCTAAATTATTATGTTATAATTTTTGTTAGCATCTTTTTTTAGGTGACGCTAGGTGACACAAAAGTAGTAAAAAGTAGCAAACATTTTTCAATTTAAATTGTCATTGTAATACAAGCAAACTACTTTTAAACTATTAAATTTCTAAGTTTTATAAAGTTCTTTAAGTTCAATAATCAATAATATCTATTAGTTGCAACAAAATTTATAAAAGTCGGTTGGGATTTTTGAAAATGGACATTTTAAAAATGTCCAAAATAGAAAAACTGAATTTACTTTCTAAAAAAAGTTTGTAAAAATGACTTGTTACGATAATGTTCTCAGTTTCAAAATTATGTAAAATAATTTGTCACCATAACTTTTTTACATAAAAACGTTGAATAATGTATATGGAAACTTTTGGAAATCAAAAGTATCGCCAAAAATCGCAAAAAATATTTTTATAGTTCATTCTTACTATAATACAAGTAAATATTTTAAATTATAAATAATATTGTAACACCATAAATTTATATGGAAACTTTTGTCAACCAAATTATCGCAAAAATCGCAACAGCATGTAATCTATTTTAAAGGAATAACATATTATTTTTGCTCTAGACTTTGAGGTAGCACTTAATCAAATATATTGTAATATTTTAGATTCTTTATTTCTTTAAGTTCAAATTCAATAATATCTATTAGTTTTGTAACAATTTTTTTAAAACTAGACATAATTTTATACAAGGTGATATTCGGTGACACAAAAGTAGTAAAAGTACAAAATCTTTTTGGATTTATAAATTTGTTACTAATTTACAAGCAAACAAAATTATTTGGGCACACATTTTTGTTACCTTATTTTTTACTAGGTGACATTCGGTGACACAAAAGTAGTAAAAAGTAGCAATTATTTTTTTATTGTTAAAATTGTTATTGATGTTCTAGCAACAAAATTATTATATTATATATTTTTTATTACCAGAAACTTTTAGTTGACGCCTAGGTGACGCAAAAGTAGCAAACATTTTACAATTTAATTGTAATACAAGCAAACTAATTATAAACTAGTTATTTTACATGTTTTTAAGTTCTTTAAGTTCAATACTCAATAATATCTATTAGTTGCACCAAAATTTTTAAAAGTCGGATGAGATTTTTGAAAATGGACATTTTTAAAATGTCTAAAACAGAAAAACTGAATTAACTTTCTAAAAAAAGTTATGAAAAATGAATTGTTACGATAATGCTCTCATTTTTAAAATTGTGAGAAACAATTTGTGACCATAACTTTTTACATAAAAATGTACAATAATGTATATGGAAACTTTTGGAAATCAAAAATATCGCAAAAAATCGCAAACAATATTTTATATTTAAAATGTAATTGTAATCCAAGTAATTATTTTAAATTATAAAATATAATGTAATACCATACATATATTTGGAAACCTTTGGAAACCAAATATCGCAACATATCGCCAACATGTAACATATTGCTTTGCTTATAGTAGTTATAAAAATGCATTTAAATATTTAGTTCTTTAAGTTCAATAATCAATAATATCTATTAGTTGAAACAAAATTTTCAAAAGTCGGATGGGATTTTTGAAAATGGACATTTTTAAAATGTCTAAAATTGAAAAACTGAATTAACTTTCTAAAAAATATTTTGAAAAGCAACTTGTTACGATAATGCTTTCAAATTCAAAATTATGTGAAATAATTTGTGATGATAAAATATTTATATTTTGTAAAAAAATACTTAAACATAATCTTATCTCTCAATTTAGGAAATAAATGGAAACTAAAAATATCGCCAAAAAACGCAAACATTTTATATGTTTAATTTGTAACTATAATACAAGTAATAAATTTGATTATGAAAAACATTGTAAGACCATAAAACACCAAAATGCTATTTTGGAAACTAAAAGTGACGATTTGGAAACATTTTGCGACAAAAAAATACAACATATTGAATATACTTGTAATTGTGGTAAAATTTATAAAAACAATTCAGGATTATGGAAACATAAGAAAAAATGTTCTTTACCCAATGATAATCCCTTAAGGGATGATAATACTACTGATAAAGAATTAATGATGAGAATTATTCAAGACAATACTGATTTAAAAAATATAATAATCAAAGTTATTGAAAAAAATGCTTGCAATAATATTAATAACAATATTACTAATAACAATACCAATACCAATAGCAATACCAATAACAATAACAATATCAATTCTCATAACAAAACATTTAATCTTCACTTTTATTTAAATGAAACTTGTAAAGATGCAATTAATATTGACGATTTTGTTAAATCTATTAAACTTCAACTTGATGATCTTGAAAATACAGGAAGAGTTGGTTATGTCAATGGCATTTCTGATATTATTAATAATAATCTTAACTCTATGAATGTTCATACAAGACCTATTCATTGCACTGATGAAAAACGAGAAGTTTTATATATTAAAAATGAAGGACAATGGGTTAAAGAAGCTGATACTAAACCTATACTAACAAATGCTATTAAAACAATTGCTAATAAAAATATTCAAGTTATTTCTGAATGGAAAAAAGTTAATCCTGATTGCACGGATGTTAATTCAAAAAAAAATAATTTTTATTTAAAAATTGTTAGTAACTCCATGCCAGGAATATCCCAAGAAGAATGCGAAAAAAATTATAACAAAATTATTAAAAATATCGTAAAAGAAAATATTGTTGACAAAAAAGAATTTAGTTAATCTTAATTAATTGGTCTTTTAAAGTTGTTTTAGAACCATCCGCTTTTAATACTGATGCACCAGTATACCAATCCGGAGGAGATGTTACAATATTAGATGTATTACACGCATTTGCTACATTATTCACATTAATACCTCCTCTAAGAACACCTGTACCTGTTTGAACACCGTATGGAAATGGTTTTTGAAATCCTACTGGATTTTGACATTTTCTTTGAACACGTAAAGTATAATCACTCGAATCCTTTGGTTGATATAAAGTCTTTGTATAAGGAGCATTTGCTTGTTGAATATTCATAGTATAACCACGAGCTGGCGTTGTGTGACAACCTGAAGGACCTGAATTTTTATAGTAAGCAACATAATTTTCACTATTATTCACATCATAATGACAATAATTTGCTGCTGATTTATTTTGAATATATAATCCTTGACTTGCAGTATCTGTTTGATTTCCGGTATAATCCGGTTGAACCCAATAATTGGGATATTTGCCTGAATTTATCCATCTATATCTTCTAGCTAACATGCCTTTTGTACTAAGAACTGGCGGTTTAACTATTGCGTTTTGAATACCTACTCCTGTTTGAACTCTCCCAATATTTAATACAACTTCATTTGGACCATCTGGATATCTACCATTTGAACCGCCCCAACCTTTTGGATACTTACCACGATAGGGCGTAGCACTTTTACTAAATCTCATGCTTGTTCCAATACCACCAATATTTCTATTTGAACCTGTAATAGAAAATCCAGAAGTTGAAGCATTATAATAATTTCCTCCAACATTACCATCTGGACCTACTAAACTTGCATTAAAAATTACTGATGGCAAATTACCTTTTCTACCATATGGGCCTTGATACATCCAATACTCATTTGTTGGTTTACCAGATCTTTTAGTTGCACTTGATACACTATTTATTGATTTTTTTTTAAAGGTAGCTAATGACATATATCATAAATATAGATAAAAAGTTATTACTATATTAAATCAATAATAATTCTCTTTTATTTATATTTGAATGTAAACATCTTTTTATAAACCAATAAATTTTAGTATTATATAAAGGTTGAATTACTTTTTCAATTTCTTCATTTTTTTCAAACCTTTTTATATAAGCATTTAATAAACAATAAATTACTAAGGTTCCTAAACTATAATAACAACATTTGTAACTAATTTCAGACGGCAAAGTTGTTAAATTATATAACTCTGGATTAGAAAAATATGCTTGTTTTATTGGAGTATAAAATATTATTGAATCATTTACTAATGGTAATAAATATTGTGGACTACAACACATAAATATATCATCTATTACTAGTATATCATTTATATCAAACCCATAAAATGAATATCCTAATTTTTTTAAATATAATATTTGATTAGTTAAATCATATATTAATTTAATACATTTGTTATGAGATAAACTATTATTTTTTATTAAATCTTTAAAATGTATCACATTTTCAGCACAAAAATAAATACTATCAGTTTCATAATCTAAATTTGATACTTTTATAAATTTTTTTATTAGTTTGTAAAGATAGATATTATATTCTCCGTTTATTTTTAAACTATATGTACATTCATTTATTGGTTTTAGAATATAATTTGTCATTGAAAAATAGTATATTTAAATTTTATTACTTTAACGAAAATATAATTTTTCTTGAAATATATTATATGAGTAAACAAACAAAAAGACTTCATAGACGAAGGCATACACATAGACGGAACCCAATTACACATAGACGAAGAAAACATCCAGAATTTATGATACTTTCCAGAAATCGAGGACGAGGACAAAGACAAGGACAAAGACAAGGAGTTATTTTATTTGCAATTCCTGAAGAAAAAAAATCATTTAAAATAATACTAGATAACAATAATGATAAACAATTTGGAAATATTATTCCTGGGTTAAGAGAAATGTAATAAAAAAAACTAATTAATTAATTAAATTATAACTTATTTCTAACTATTTCTAACTATTTCTAACTATTTCTAACTATTTCTAACTATTTTATAAATCTAAATCTGCGTATAAATCAAATTCTTCTTCTTCTTGATTTTTTGGTGGAGGATAATCTGGTGATCTTGGTCTAATGTTATTATCATTGATACTAATTTTCTTGAAGACTTGAGTTAAGAAAACATCTGCATCATTTGTTTCTTCATTATTTGTTTCTTCATTATTTGTTTCTTCATCATTATTTGTTTCTTCATCATCCGTATCATCATCATCCGTATCATCATCATCCGTATCATCATCATACCAATTAATTGTTCTTTTTAATGGGACTGAAACAGGAAGATTGATTTTCTTAATAATCTTTCGATTAATCTTAGGAACAGGTAAAGGGGCTCCATAATCAATCTCAAATTTTGGAATATTTAAATTATCTACATCTTCATCGACTGAGGCAAATAGTCTTATTTTTTTTTCTTCAACTGGTTCTTCTTCTATTTCTTTAACACGTTCTTCAATTGGTTTTCTCATATCATTTAATCTTCTGTCATTTAATTTTCTATCATTTAATTTTCTATCATTTAATTTTCTGTCATTTAATTTTCTATCATTTAATCTTCTGTTAATTGGTCTAAAGTTATTAATCAAGTTATTGATGCGTTCTACATGTCGCTGATCAAAATCTCTTTTAAGACTTATATCACGACCAAATTCGTCTGTAGCATTTAAATCTCTTTTAAAACTTAGGTCGCGTCCAAATTCATCAGTAGTAATATTTAAATCACTAAGAAGACTTAAATCGCGACCAAATTCATCAGTAGTAATATTTAAATCGCTAAGACGTAAACTGCGACCAAAATCATCAGTATTTAAATCGCTAAGACGTAAACTGCGACCAAAATCATCAGTATTTAAATCGCTAAGACGTAAACTGCGACCGAATTCATCCGTGTCATAAACGGATGGGTTTACTTGTTTTTGAGTTAAGTTATCCTGTAATAAAAGTTTTTTTTTGGAAGGCGGTTCCCATTTACTGGCAGATACTTTCCAAAACCACGGTTTATCATATATAATTTTAATTTCCTTGCCTAATATTAATTTTTTACGCGCAGTTTGCGCACCTTCATTCCAAAACCACTTATCAAAGTGTATATACACTCGGTTAAACACCTCTCCCTTTTCATTTGTACGCTCCTTAATGTCTATGCGACTAATTTTACCGAGATTAAGTTCATCAAATACTTGACGAATTTTTTTATCAGAAATATTATTGAAAACACGAGGAATGCAAATGGAAGGTTGGGTTTCAGCGAGTAAATTAAGGTTAAAATTGCTTGTCATTTTGATTGAAATCAGTTACTAAAGGTTTATAGGTACTTCTCATCTCATTTGTAAAAAGTATTTCAATTTTTTTGTTTGTTAGTATAATTTAGTATTAACTAAAAATTTGTTAAAAAATTGAAATTTGTATTGAATTTATATTAAATAGATAAAATTATCAAAATATCTCTATTAAATGAATACTATATTTGAAACTTATAATTTTAAACAAAGCCCATATATTTATTATACTCGCATTCCGGATTTGTGCTTTGATAAAGGTAAGATATTGTATATAAATACAACTACAATGAATGTAGAATTTATAAAGCAGTTTTTATTTGAAAATTGTACAAAAGAAAAAGACCAAGAAAAAATAACTCATTTTTGTCAACAAGAAGAATGTAAAGATTTAATAACACATGTAATTAAAAATTGGAATACATCATTACCTAAAAATAAATATTCTGAACTTCTACTTATTGATATTAAAAATGAATTAATTCCTATTTTAAAAGAAAATATTAATATTTCAAGTTATTATTCATTATGTCGTATGAATCATACTTATTGTATGGAAGAAGACTTACAATTTACTAATATAGAATTATTAACAAATTTAAAAGACAAATTAAAAGATTAAAATAAAATTTATGAATTATTTTGTATCAAATATTGTATTATCGTTTTTTATTTATAATTATTTTTAATGTATTTTAATAATATTTTTAGTTAATATTAAATATTATTAAATAAAAAAAAATTGAAATTAATTTAAGCATTCAAAAACTTATTATACCATTTAATATCAAATCAATTATTTAATAATGTCCTGTTCCTTTTGCAATTCACGTGGTCATAATATTACATTGTGTGATAATATCTTTATTGATATTAATTTTAATAGAATGAAGACAATATATATAAACTTTTTAGAACAAATTTATCCAGATAATGTAGAAAATTCTAGTGAACTAGGTAAAACAATTTTAATCAGAATATTTAATAAAAAAAAATTGCGTGCTGTTGGGGTACAATATTGTTGGGGCAATACAAGAGAGACTAAAACTCAATTAATATCTAGAATATGGAATTATTTTAAAACTCGTATTTACTATCCTCCTCCTTTAGAAGGTCAATTATCACCACCGGAATCAATAATTGATAAAACTACTAGTCGATTATCAACAAGACATAATGATATTCATACAATATCTAGTAGTATGATACCATATTATAGTTCGGATAGAGGAGTTATGAATAGAGAGTTGATGCAAAATAATATAATTATACGTAATTTAATTAGTGATTTTGATGCAGTAGTTGAAGAAGGCGATGATGATGAAGAAGATGATGAAGAAGATGATGAAGAAGATGATGAAGAAGATGATGAAGAAGATGATGATGAAGAAGATGATGATGAAGAAGATGATGAAGAAGATGATGAAGAAGATGATGATGAAGAAGGCGATGATGAAGAATGCGATGATGATGATGAACCAGATTTAATTCAGTCATACCTAGGCGCTGTTCCAGATTTATTTAATATCCAATTTCGTCCAGTTGTCAGAAGATACAATATTACGCCAATATTTGTTAAAGATGATGCCGAAGAAAGAGGAGAAGAAGAAGAAATTGATTGTCCAATTTGTTACGAAAGTTACAAATGTGTTAATTTAATAACACTAAATTGTTGTCATCAGTTTTGTGGAGATTGCGTAGCAACTATTTTAGAAAGACATAATATTAATAAACCAACTTGTGCGTTATGTAGAGCATTTATGAGTAGTTTTGATATACAAAATATAGAAGTATATAATTTAGTAGCTAGACATTTAAATTTGTAATTTAATTAAATATTTTTTTTCTATAGAACTAATAAAAACTTAATAACTTAAAGATATTATTTTTAAGTTATTAATGGACTTGTCTAATGATAATCAAGAATTATTAGATTTTATGAATAAAACATCTCATTTTAATGTCATGTATTTATCTATTTTTGTTGATAGTGATGATGATTATTTAAAACAATTATATATTAAATACGCAAAAATACATAATTTTAACATATTAAATGACCCTTTTTATGATGCAGGATTTGATGTATTTTTACCTACAAATAATAATGTATTTAAAAAAAGTATTACAAATAAAGTTGACTTTAATATAAAATGTTGTGCTAAAATGTATAATAAAACAAATTCATATTTTACTCCATTTTATACTTATGCTCGTTCAAGTATTTCAAAAACACCATTGCGTTTAGCAAATAATCAAGGCATTATTGATGCTGGATATAGAGGTAATTTAATTGGAATGTTTGATTGTACAATGCCCTTAGAACAAGAATACTATATAAAAGAATATTTAAGACTTTTACAAATTTGTGCTCCTGGATTAGTTCCTATTTATGTAAAAATTGTTGATACATTTGAAGAACTAGGTCAATCTACTTTAAGGGGTGCTGGTGGATTTGGATCAACTGGAAACTAATTACTAATTACTAATTACTAATTACTAATTATTTATTAATTATGTATTTATTAAACAAATTCTGAATAATGGGCGTATTGAACAATAAACATTAATCCTACTTTTTTATTTGTCCATGTATCAGTGATTAATTTTAATTTTTCTTTTGTTGGATTTTCAATATCATAAAACATTGACATTCCTCTTTTAAATTGTTTATCCCCATAAGGAAGACATTTGTCACTTGTTACTTCATCATATAACAAATGAAGAAGAGTAACCGTGCTTTCTGTCATACCTTCCACACTTTCAATAATTTTGATATCTGTATATTTAAGTTCATTTACAATAATATTTGTTTCAAGTAATTTATTTACTAATGCTTTATAAATTGGCACTTTTTCAGTTTGTGTATCATCTGGTAAATCCATATCTTCTGTAAATACATCACATTGTCTAAAATAATTTAGTATCATTACATATTGAGCTTTACCATAATCTACATCTGCTCCAGCTAAGGCTAATCCATATAAAATTGTTTCGAATATATTTCTTGGGGCATCTTTATCATCTTCATAAGGATTTTTATTAAAACCATTTGGATATTCATCTAAAGCAACAATAGGAATTAATTTCTTAAATGAGGGTTGTTCATCTAAAAAATCTATTATTTGATTATACCATGATGCGTTAATAAAATTTATAATATGTAATCTATTCATATTCTTATTATATTATTATGAACTCTTTTTAAGTGGTTTATATTAATTTTTTAGAATTATAATATACAAATGACTACATTATTGAAGGATCTATTTGCTCAAAAAAATGTTAATTTTTTTGTTGGAGTATTTACATTATTAATTGGATTATGGTTAGTTTTATTTTTTATTCCCACACTTTTTTTTAGTTTATTTAACACAATTTTAGGAAATTTAATTCTTATTATTTTTATTATTTTAGTTGCTATGTATAATACTAATTTATCTATTGGACTTGCCATTATGCTTATCATTTTATGGCGTTTTTCACATATTATTGTTGAACATTTTATTTTATAACCATATTTTAAGATGAAATATAGTTATAATATTTTAATTTTAATTTTAATTTTTATTTTAATTTTTATTTTAATTTTTATTTTAATTTTTATTTTAACTTTTAAAAAAATACAAAATGGTTTCCAAAATTATACAACAAAATGGTCATCCGATTTAATTAAAAGATTTAACATTTATAATAAAACGGTTAATCAAAATATGAATCAATATAATTTAAATCAATTACAACAACAAGCTACTCCTGAAGAAGCTGAAGAATTACTTAGAACTGGATTTTGGCCTTGGCCTAATGATTTAAAACAATTATACATTGAAAAAGTATGGTCTAATCCTATTATTAAAATAAATCCACAATATGCTCTTAATTATGCTATGAAAATATATAATAAAAATGCTGCTACTAAATTATTAGCTTGGAATACAAAAGAAGGACATTTGTTATTATATGGAACCAAAAATAATATAAAATGTTCGCCTGATTCTATAATGCAAAAACATGTTTTTACTGGAATGAATTATAAAACAAAGAATATAAACCCAGAAGATATTCCTACAGAAATGCCTGGATTTAGTTTTGTTAAAGGTTCATGTAATCCTTGTGTTGCTTTAGATGGAGATTTTAGTTGCCCATTTAAACTTAATATTGAAGGAGATAATTCAATAAGTGAACCATGGAATAAATTATGGAATTTATAAATGCTTATTAATATTATTAATATTATTAATATTGATTAGTATTGATTAGTATTTAAATAAACATTATTATTTAAATATAAAATGGAGAATCAAGAATTAAATACACCGGTTCATGAAAAAAAACAAACTAGACTTGTTGATGTACCTGTTAATAACACACAAGATGCTTTGCAATTACTTGTGACTTTTATTAATTTAGCACAAAAAAGAGGTTCTTTTACTTTGGATGAATCTGCTAAGTTGTGGGAATGTATTAAAATGTTTCAACAATAAATAACTACGTAGTTTATTTTAAAACTACTAGATTATCTTTTTCAAATAATATTTTTTCAATAAATTCTTTAAAATATTTATATTTTTTATTTTCTTCTGTTTTTAAAAACAAAATAAAATATATCTGTTGTAAATGAATTGTACTATATGGTTGTACATTATTATTATATGACCCAATGTACATATTTATCATATCATCATTATTATGTGCTGTAATATACATATTTATCATATCATTATTATTAAAATATTCAGATATCATTTCAATAATATCTCTATTTATATATAAATATACATAATTAACTGCAAATTGATATTTAAACTCACTAATTATACGATTTACATATTCATTTATTGTATAATCTGTTTCTTTATACTTGTTAAAATATCTTTTAATATATTCTTCAAAGAACATTCTTGTTTTTTCTATAAGTGTTGTCGTTGTCATTTATCATTTATTTATATATAAATTTCATTTTTCATTTTTTTAACATCTAAAAGCAAACGCTAATACTCCCACAGAAATTATTCCAACTACCATACCAAAATGATAATTATATTGCATTTCTTTATACATTCTTAACCAAGCTTTTGTTTGTTCTGGAGAATTTATATGATCTAACATATACGTTGATTTTGGACTTAAAATATAATAAAAATAATTTGTAAAAAAACTAACAACAATAACTAAACAAACTAAACTTGTTGTTGTTAGTTTGTTTTGTTTTATTTTATAATTATACAAAATAATTATTAATGATAATATTAAACCTAATGTATAACCATAATAATTTAAACGCATTCTTTCAGAAGTTATTTTTTCATACAATTTTTGTAAATTTGAAGGCAATTGTTTTTTATATTCTTGGACAATTTTACTTTTTAATGTTGCGTTTTGAAAATATATCATCGCTATTAGTAAAGCAAGTGCTAACATACATGTTGGAAAACACGGCATTATATATTTATTTGTTATTTTATTCTTTTTAAATTTTTTGCATGTATTATTAAATGTTTTATTATAATATAATCGAAATAAAATTTGAGATTTGAGAAAACGTGAGAAAACGTGAGAAAACGTGAGAAAACGATTGATTATTTAATATTTTTTATTATTTCTATGTCAATATTACTTATTTATCATTTTAATCCTCGTTTTTCAAAAACCCCAATTAATGAAGAAACATCATTATTATTTTTCTTATTTGGTTGGATCATTATTCTTACTGCTAAATGGAGTTTAATAAGCCCCCCCCCTTGGTATAAACAAATTGTTTCTTACTTATAAACATTATAAACAAAATATTAAAAATAATTTATAAATTATTATTAATGTTAAACTATAATTTTAAATATGAACTTTCATTTCAAGATAGATTAGCAGAATCTACCCGAATTTTAGCAAAATATCCTGATAGAAAACCTATTATTTGTGAAAAAGCATCTAATCAAATAGACCTACCTAGCATTGATAAAAGAAAATATCTTGTTCCAAATGATCTTACTATAGGACAATTTTTATATGTTATTAGAAAAAGAATGAAATTAAATCAAAATCAATCATTATGCTTATTTATAAATTGTAAAATTGTATCATCAAGTGAACATATGGGACAAGTTTATCATCAAGAAAAAGATAATGATGGTTTTTTATATATTCAATATTCCAAAGAAAATGTATTTGGATAAATTTAAATTTTTATATTTTTTTCATTATTTATACTAACAAATGATGAAAAAAATACATTATAATAGATATATTGGAGAATTATGGATGTGGATAATTTTTTTTGAATGGATTATTACTATTTGTTAGTTTTATTTATGGAGTAGGAGACATACCAATAACCCGCCGCAATAGCAGCTAGCAGCACCTTGTGAATACGCAAATAACCCACCTGCTATTGGACCTGCCGCCGATAATCTAGCTAATAAAGGAGTTCCCATTGTAACTCTATAATTGGCGCACAAATTATATAAAAAAAAATTAAATAATTTAAAATAATATATTCTCTGTTTTTATAATGTTTTTTTTGTTTTACATCTACTATTGTCTTCTATATTTAAATTTATTACTAAATTTGTTAAATTATTTATATTTTCATCTTTTAACTTACTAGTTTGTATATTATTTGTTAGTAGTTTCTCTTCAAGTTCTTTAATTTTTTTATCTTTCTCAATAATACTATTATTGAATTTTATAAAAATTTTATTTAATTCGTCTGCTAATCCTTTGAATGCCATAAATATTATTAATGCTGTTGTTGGTATTACCATAATATAAATATCGAACAATTTAAATTCAATAATTATAATATTTCTAATAATTGTTTCTATTACATTACATGTTGCGTAAATGCAAAATAATATTATTATAAATGTAATTGCTTGTATAATTTCGTAATTTACTTTTTTGTTTTTAAAATCAGGATTAAACATTTTATATGTAATTATGTGTATTAGTATAACAAATATACTTGTGAATAGTTTTATTTCAATTTTTTTTTATACAAGCAAATAAAATACATTCTTTATTTTGTTTTAGATATAGGTTTATAAAAAAAGAAATTATTTTAATTAAATATCACTTATACAATCTTGTTCACATAAATCATATTGAAATTTAGGTTCTGAAATAGGTTCTAATATTAATTTATATCTTAAAGGAATGTTACCAATGTAAATGTGATGAATTCCCGGTTCGTGTTCATCAACATGAATAATTTGAGGATAAGAAATAGGAATAGGAATAAGAGGAGGAGGAGTAGTAGAAGCTATTCTAATTGCTCTACGAGTAAATTGACTAATAACTGCTCTAAATTGTCCATAAACTTCTGCTGCTCTTAGTTCATACTCATCATTATTATGTTCTTGATATAATATATTTTTTACTAAATCTTCAAAAGTAATGCCACGTTCAATTAATTTTTGAGATGTATAAGTTGCATCCGGTGTTGGCTCTTCTGGCTCTTCTGGTTCTTCTGGTTCTTCTTGCTCTTCTTCTGTTTCCTCTACTTCCTCGCCATTAATTTGTTGATGAAACATTCTAAAACTTGTAAGAACATTTTCATCAAAACCAATTCTCTCTTCAAAATCTTCATCATCAGATTCATCATCAGATTCATCAGTCATTTTAGAGCGACAACAAGGACATTTAAATCCATTATGACTAACATTTTTCATTAAACATGAACAATGAAATATGTGTCCACATTCAGTAATTACCTTATTACAAATATCTTCAATATTATCTAAGCAAATAGGACATTCATTAGACATTTTATTTATAAAAATTATGTATTAAACTTGTTATAATTAAATACTTTATTGAGAAAAAGTATTTCAATTTTTTTTTAAATTATGAAATGAGTATATTATTTTTTTAATTTATAACAAATTTTTAGTTACGCTAATTTATATATAGTATTTAAAAAAATTGAAATTTTTTACAAAATATAAGTTTTTAATACCCAAATACTTAATAAATGACAGTAAAAACTATTTTTCACGAAGAAGACAATAATAAAGTAGACTTTGATAAAATTTTAACTAACCGCATGGAAAGATATAATTATTTATTACTCAAATCTAAATTTCAATTTAAACAATATCAATATGATGGAGTGAAATGGTGTCTTAATAATGAAATAAACCCTAAATCTTTTAAAGGCGGATTTATTGCTGATGAAATGGGATTAGGCAAAACAATTATGATGATTGGTGTTATGTTTGTTAACTATTTACAACATACATTAATTGTTGTTCCTCCTGTTTTAATTCATCAGTGGTTTAAAGAAATCTACAAGACTACAGGTCACAAAGCTTTGTTATTTTATGGTAACAATAAAAAAAAATATACTCAAGAAAATATTAATAAGGCTCATATTGTACTTACAACTTATAATATGATTTTGCCTGAAAATTGTTTACTCAAAAATATATCTTGGAATCGTGTTATATATGATGAAGCACACCATTTACGCAACCGTAACACAATAAGATATAAAGCTTGTCTTAAAATTAAAGCGCAAATTTGTTGGCTTGTTACTGGAACTCCTATTCAAAATAAGAAACGAGATTTTAATAATCTTTGTTGTATTGCTGGAATTAAACCAATCATTTATACAAACCCCAAAGAAATTAAAAATTTTGTGTTACGAAGAACTAAACAACAAGTTGGAATTAATTTGCCACCTGTAAATAAGCAAGAATGTCTTATTGAATGGAAAAATCCTTTAGAAATGAAACTTTCTGAAGAAATTCACTCTCTTCTTCCAAATCAAACATTCGTTTCTAGTAATAAACAACGAAAACTAGCGCAAGCATATGGTAAAGCTGGAATTCTCGTTGCATTATTAAGAGCTAGACAAAGTTGTATTCTTCCTAATTTAATGCGTAAAAATATGGAAAAATTTTGTAAGTTAGGATTAATTAAAACTAAATCATTAGAAGCTTTAAAATATACTAGCAAACTTGATGCTGTTATCAAATTAATGTTAGAGAGAAAAGATAATGGAAAAGGTAAAATTGTATTTTGTCATTATCAAAATGAAATAGATACTATTTCTCAAAGATTACTAAAAGGAGGAATGACCAAAGTTATTTGTTATGATGGGCGTAATTCTGGGGGTCATAACTTGACTACTCTTTCTGACCCAGCAGATGCATTAATTATTCAAATTCAAACTGGATGTGAAGGACTTAATCTTCAACTCAATTTCTCGGAAATTTATTTTGTTTCTCCTCACTGGAACCCTTCCGTCGAAGACCAAGCTATTGCCAGATGCCATCGTATTGGACAAACAAAACAGGTTGATGTTTTTAAATTTGAAATGTGTGGATTTATTAATGACCCTACTAGTCAATCAATTACATTAGAAAAATATGTTAATCAAGTTCAAAATATTAAAAGAGATATTAGTAAACAAATATTAGATTTAGACCCCCCTGTAAATTAATTAATAAATATTTTATTGTTTTTTCTTTTTTTTACAAGTTTACAAGTTATAATAAATATAAGGATTATAAACATATTAAATATAAATTTTTTATTTATTTTAATGAATGATATAGTTTGGGAAGTTTTATTTGGATTTTTGTTATTTGTTGTTTTTGGCATAATTCCTACTTATGTTTGTTATTTACATAATAACCATATAAATAATGAATGCTATTTGAGATTAGAGGAACCGCCTATACAAAATATTTAATCTTTTATACTAGAGGGCGGTATGTAAATATTAAATAAATTGTAGGTCTTACTTTTTTCTTTTTTATTATTTGTTTTTTAACTACTTAAAGAAAATAATTAAAATTCTATTTCATTTTTTTTCATTTTTTTTCATTTTTTTTTATTTAAATATTTTAAACGCGTATTTTTGTAGTTAAAATATTTAGGATTATTATATGAGGAGTAGTAAACGAAACATAAATATTATATTAACTATTATTTTTTCAATAACTCTTTTATATATATTATATTATTGGTCTGAAACAAATGAATATTTTGAAGAATCAATTGAAATAAGAACATTAAAAAATGATGGATTTTGTGTTCTTTATAATCCAGATTATTCTAAAATAACTCAAAATGAGCCTTGTCTAAAATTGGTAAATGATGTTTTAACAAATCTTCCAAATGATTACATTTTTATTGATTATATTTATAAAATAAAAAATGGAACTCTATCAACATTTCATAGAGATGTTACATCAAGTAAAAATATTTATAATACAAAATACCCAGTTTATACATTAATTTTATATAAATATGACGGAGATTTATTATCAGTATGTCCAGGAAGTAATAAAACATATCCATTTGTTTGGTCTTCCATTGTAAATATAAATGGAAAATCTGGTACATGTTTTTTATTTGATTCGGATTTGTTACATGCTGGATGTTTAAATAATTGTAAAAAAAGAGAGTTAATACAATATAAATTATGTCATAAAGAAGATTTACACATTTTAAATGAGCTACAGAATGTAAGAATAGATAAAAATACAAAATGTGTTGAGTCATCGTATTATCATATTATGAGGAAGTTCTCATACTTTTTTGAAATGCCTATAAATTATTTGTTTTATCCATTAATGATTAAAAGAGAAAACGCGAATACTTTAATGGGTATGGTTCAGTCTATTATACCAATAAGTTTTTATAATAATAAAGCGTAATAAGTATAATTAGAATTTATTTTTAAATTTTTATATAATGTATTTCTTGCATTATTTATTCAAAAATAATAAAATTTAACTTAAATCACTTAAATGTTAAGCATTACTTTAAATTATTAATAAGTTCTTATATTACCTCATGTTGAACCTGATGTTGAAGATATACTTAGTTTTATACATGTAAGACGTTCTAAAAATGATTCTCTTAATAAAACTTTTTATTTAATTAATTACTTATCTATCTAATATCTATCTAATATCTATCTAATCTACCATTTAATTGTTTTATTACTTCGGTTCCCAAATTATTTCTTTTGTAATTCTATCTATTGAACCAACTTGATACCATTTATAAGTTTCCTGGTAGCTTATATTATCCTCAAATTTAGGTTTAAAATCTGGATCATAATTAAATAATAATGCTTTCTTCATATTATAAACCATTCTTTTTTCACTGCAATGCCAATCTTGATAACTAGAATTCAAGGTTGAACAAATATATTTAGACAATATATATTTTTTGTTATTAATTTCTATAATTGAGGCATCGTATAATTGTGCTCTAATACGTTCGCAAGGGGTTTGATTAACACAACAACAAAAACAACCATGAGTTTTGTTAAATTCTTTAGTATGAGTTTCACACTTAACATAAAATTCACTACGATTTATTTGTTGGATACGTTCACTAGAATTAAAACAACGAACCATATTTTCTGACCAACCAAGAGTTAGTTGTGTGTCTCTTGATGAGGGCATATCTGTATAAGTCAGAACATTCGTATTTTTTGCGCTATAATCTGCAAAATCAAAGAAACGTGGCATATGGCAAGCAGTATCACCTACTCCACAATAACCCAACGCATTTTCAAACTCATTTTGTTTGTCAAGATCTTTAATTTTTTTTTCCGACAAAACTAAATCTTCTTTCACCTTATCTAATAACTCATCTTTCACTTTATCTTCCAATAAAACTAAATCTTCTTTCACCTTATCTAATAACTCATCTTTCACTTTATCTTCCGACAAAACTAAAGCTTGTTTCACTTTGTCTAATAACTCATTTTTCAACAACCCCAATTTATTATTTAAATCAATTGCAAGAGTTTCAGTATGTTCCAAATTATACTCAACAGTATTTTCTAATTTTTGAATACTTTCTTGATGATTTACTTTTAATTCATATTTTTCATCAATGTCTTTCAACAATTGATTTATACTTACCTGATGTTTGACTTCCAATTCAAATACTAGGGTTTTTAGTTTACCTTCGTATTTTTCATCGATGTCTTTTAACATTTGAATGACTTTTTTATAAAGCGCATATCCAACTCCGCAAAGAAGGACGCATGCACTAAAGAATGTTTGAAACATTTTAATAAGGTTTTAAGGTTTTATAGGTACTTTCATCTACAAATAAGTATTTTAACTCAATTTTATTATTTTGTATATACAATTTTAATAACTAAAAATTTGTTTATAAATTATTTTTAATTTGAAAAAAGATACTCAATAATATATTGATTATTTTGTTATTTTTATGAGTTTAAAATTAATTATGTAAGATATATATAATGGAACATGTAGATTTTGATTTTATTTTATATATTGATGTTAAAAATGAATGTCAAGATGACGCTAAAATGAAA
>Ga0209443_1000423_pt1 | contig 28450 bp, 24 predicted proteins | sample LauGreBMM110DCMD_2_FD_187571 | JGI IMG/M metagenome (GOLD analysis project Ga0209443, IMG submission 187571) | Freshwater lake microbial communities from Lake Michigan, USA - Su13.BD.MM110.DCMD (SPAdes) (version 2) | ecosystem: Environmental > Aquatic > Freshwater > Lake | place: Lake Michigan... | reverse complement strand
AATTATATCTTAGCTGTCAGTAATTACCTCAATACTGACTATGACAATATCTTTGTCAATACTACGAATTATATCCTGGCTACAAGCAATGTCTTAAAGACTGATTATGATACCCATTTTGCTAACACTACCAATTATATCTTAGCAATCAGCAATTATCTCAATACAGATTATGATAATATCTTTGACAATACCACAAATTATATCCTTGCTACAAGCAATGTCTTAAAGACTGATTATGATACTCAGTTTGTGAATACTACTAATTATATCTTAGCTACAAGCAATGTCATAAAGACAGATTATGATACCCAGTTCGCAAATACTACCAATTATATCTTAGCAATCAGTAATTACCTAAATACTGACTATGACAATATCTTTGTGAATACCACAAATTACATCTTGGCTACAAGCAATGTCATAAAGACTGATTATGATACTCAGTTTGTGAATACCACTAATTATATCTTAGCAATCAGCAATTATCTAAATACTGATTATGATAATATCTTTGTGAATACCACGAATTACATCTTGGCTACAAGCAATGTCATAAAGACTGATTATGATACTCAGTTTGTGAATACCACTAATTATATCTTAGCAATCAGCAATTATCTAAATACTGATTATGATAATATCTTTGACAATACCACTAATTATATCTTAGCTACAAGCAATGTATTAAAGACTGATTATGATACTCAGTTTGACAATACCACGAATTATATACTGGCTACAAGCAATGTCATAAAGACTGATTATGATACCCAGTTCGCAAATACTACCAATTATATCTTAGCAATCAGTAATTACCTAAATACTGACTATGACAATATCTTTGTCAATACTACGAATTATATCCTTGCTACAAGCAATGTCATAAAGACTGATTATGATACCCGGTTTGCTAACACTACTAATTACATTATGGGGACAAGTAATCAAATTGCAAATAGAATAAATAATTTAACAGCCGATGATGTAGCGAATGGGGCATATAATAAATATATAGTTGCAGGAATCTATGAGGGAGATATAGAGGTCAAAGGACATTTTATAACATCTAATATAACTATACACGGCGAAAAAACAACATTGATAACCAATGTTTTTTCAACAGAGGTTTTGGAAATTAGTAATAACGGAACGGATACCACGATGAATGTATCGCAATTAAATCAATCTTGTGATATATTCAGAGCCTATAATAATGTAAGCAACGTTTTTACTATATTGGGCAATGGAAATATAGGCATCAATGTTGAAAATCCTTCGTCAATTCTGGAATTGAAAGGAGATATTAATATAGACGGAAATATTATACCTAAGATATCAAATGCGAGCAACTTAGGTTCTCCAAATAATAGATGGAATGACCTGTATTTATCGGGAAATAGTATATTCTTGGATAACCTCGTTTTATCTAAAAATAATAGTAATCTTGATATCAAAGATGATTTGGGTAATTACAAAAATATTAATATAAATACGGTGGAATTAAATAATGGCGATAAAAAAGTATCTATATCTCTTGATACAGCAGGCAATATAAAATATACTTTGAATAATGAACAAATATTATATCCATCAATCTCAGCGAATCTAAATGATTCTACTAATATTATTACAGCTGACTATTTAGCAAATACTTCAAATAATATACTTGATATAATAAGGAATATTAATACAGATGATATACTTACATTAAATAATGCCAAAAATAAATATATTATAAATAATGCATATAATAGTAATTTACTAATAAATGGAGATATTACTATAAACTCTAATTTATATGTGTATGGCAGTAATATTATTGAAAGCAGTTTAAAGACGCAAAATATCATAATAGAAAATAATTCATTAGAACGAGCTTTATCTATCAGACAAAATTCAAGCGAAAGAATCTTATCAATATCTAATATTAATACCGAAGTATTTACTATAATAAACGACGGAAAAGTAGGAATTAACAAAGAAAATCCCGAATATTCGCTTGATATCGGCGGAAATATAAATGCCTCATCATTCCTAAGGAACGGACAATCGCTATCATTGGAAATGTCGCAGGGAATGATTATTCAAACGAAGCATTTAACATATTCTAAAACCGAATATAAAACAGGGAATGACTGGGAACCTATTAATAATAATATAACAAATGGCTTCGTAATCTCTATTAAACCTTCTGACGCCACTTCTAAGATTTTAATATCCATTGTGTGTCATATTGGTATGGAATATTTGACTGATTCGCGATGGTGGGGCTTACGCCTATATCGCAAAATCGGCAACGGCTCGTGGGAACACATATCAAACGCTAACGGAATTATAGAAAACAACAGTTATGGTGCGAGTTGTTGGATATCTCACAATCTTGGTGCGGAATCAAGTACATACTCGCATTTTATAACTAATGTCGCGGGTTCTTATCAAGATATGCCGAATACGACAGAAACCGTTTATTATACGGCATATTGGAAAAATAAAACGACGGGTTTTATCGGCGGCTCTTTATATTTGAATAAGTCGTCTTTGATGCTTGATAATAATTACCCCAGCCCCTCTTCAAGTTGGACGGCGACCGAAATATGGAATAAGGGAACAAGCTATATAGCTCCGCCGCAAACATCGCAAATACAAATTAATACACAATATAATACTGTCGGTATAGATACGGCTCCACCAACTGATACACACAAAATGAATGTCGCCGGAAATATCAATCTCATTAACGGGTCTTATAATATTAATGGAGCTGATATAATGACTTCTACATCAAATTACATCGCGGCGACATCCTACTATTTGATAAATAAAATTAACGAATTACTGCAAAGAATACAGGTATTAGAGAGTGCCTGATAATTTATAGCCATATTATTATGTATATATTATTATAAAGAATAATATTAATATAGCATAAAATGGCTTATAATATAATAAAATATGATTCTTCTAATCTAATAATATTGAATAATATTGAGACATTAAATGGCAAATTTATATCAAATAAACAAGATGTAATAGCTAATTTATCTAACTATGTTTTAATCACGAGTAATACTTTGGCGACTCATTTAAATGATTTAAATAGCAAAATATTTGATAATTCAAATTTAATTAAAATAGATAAATTGCCAGTGGCAAAACATGATGTAAATGGTTCTGCTTTGGGCCTAATAAAGGTTGACGGCATTACAATAACAGTAGATGAATCAGGTATTATAAGAGGAAACAGCAATATTGATTTGACAGCTTATGCTACAAAATCCGAATTATCATCAGTAGCATCTGGTTTAACAGTACTTGAAAATGCGGATTTGGCAACTACTGCAAATATCAATCTTAGCGGATCTGTTGATTACACTATAAATACTATTGACGGAGTCTGGCCTACGAGCGGAAGCTCAATATTAGTAAATAATCAGACGAGCAAAGCTGAAAACGGCATATATATACTTACTTTGACATCGGGGCCCACATATTCTACCTGGCAACGACGAAGCGATTTCAACACTTCGCAAAATATTAAAAAGGGTTCTTATATATTCGTCAAAAGAGGTGTTGAAAATAAAAACAGCGGATTTATCAGTTCGCTTGATATAACTACATTAAATACGGATCCCATAGACTTTAATCTATTTACAAAAACCGAGATAACTGCTGGAACAGGCATTTCTCTTAGCGGAAGCACTGTTTCAATAAAAGCATCCGCTAATGGTGGCATAGTCTTCAATTCCGATTCTGCCGAAATCAATTTATCGGCATCTTCAATACAGGGAATATTGCCTATCGTAAAAGGCGGTACTGGTGCATCATCTCTGGCTAATCTAATAAATTTAGATACGGATACTAACAGCATATTGCCACTTGCTAAGGGTGGGACAGGGGCACAGTCGCTAACCAATCTAATCAACTTAGATACAGATACAAACAGTATATTGCCAATCGGCAAAGGAGGTACAGGCACATCCTCTTTAGTCAATCTAATAAATCTATCAACAGATACAAATGGTGTATTACCGGTCGCTAAGGGAGGAACAGGTGTAAGCACATTAGTACCAAGTTTATTAGTAGTCGGCAACGGGACAAATACCCCCCTGCAATCCGCCAATCTATCGTGGAATAATGATACAAATACTTTTGCGGCCACTAATATCGCTGGAAGCGGTGCCAACATAACTAATATAAATGCAAACAATATATCATCTGGCATACTGCCTATAGTGCGCGGAGGTACAGGTTCAAGTACTTTTACGGCTGATATAATAACACAAGGTATAAATAATAGATTTATCATAAATAACAAGATATCTTTGGCAAATCAGCAAGATTTACGAGTTGCCACAAATATTCTTCCAGACGAAAATGATAAATATTCTTTAGGTTCTTCAAATCTTAGATGGAAGGATATATTTGTTAGCGCAAATACTATAACAATTGGAGATACAAAATTATCATCAAGTCCCACAGGCGCCCTTGAAATGAGCTCTATAAGCTTCGCAGATAGAATAAATCTTATTACATCAAATGAGCTTCATACGCTATCGGGAATTACTAAAAATGTACAACAGCAAATAAACGAATTAAACCTTGACGGGATTGCCGACGGTGCAACCAATAGATATATAAAGAATGACCAATATGACGGTTCTATTACAGTTTATTCTAATTTAAATGTAGGTACCTATTATTCTACAGAAAATCCAAATGGAAATCTAAGAGTATTTGGTGATTTGATATTGGAAGGTGATATAACTACTTTTAATCCACTTATCACTCAAATACACAGACATCTCTCAAATTATAATACGGGTTTCATAGATATCCATAATATTGATGTATCTTCTAACAAACCCAGTATTAAAATCAAACACAATACGGATTATTCAAATATCTTTGAATGCTATTCTAAGAATGATATGGAATTGAATGATGCCGTATTTATAATAAGCTCTAATGGAAATATAGGTATTGCCAATAATGTCCCGACAGAAAAATTAGATGTCATAGGCAACATTAAATATACGGGAAAAATAAATAATATATCTGCTGCCGAGCTTGAACACTTGACCGGAATTAACTATAATATCAAGCAGAGGATTGATAATAATGATTTACAACAATCAAATTTTACTCTTAACATATCCAATATATTACAAACCGAATATAAATTGTTAGACAGAAATATCAGCAACTTTATCCTGAATGTTTCCAATATATTACAAAATAGCAGCAAAGAAACAAATGTCAGTAATTATATCCTAAGTGTATCTAATATGCTTACGATTGATTACAAGAGGCTGGATAATAATGTTAGCAATTACATATTAAATGTATCCAACTTATTGAGCACAGATTACAACGCACTTGATAAAAATATCAGCAATTATGTATTAGTATCCAATACGAATACTAGCAAATATGCCTCTAATTTGAATGTCGGGATGTCTAATTATTTGGCGACCTCTATAACAACTACTAGCAATACCATATCTTCGCGCATATCTTCGCTGACCACAGATAATATTGCGCAAGGAACGCAAAACAAATTTATTACGAATAATGCTTATAGCGGTCAATTGAATATCAATTCGGCTACTGATAATCAATCTCTGCTAAATATTACAGCTTCGCAAAATAATACACCTGATACAGAAATAATAAATATTAAAAAAGGCACTACTGAATTATTTAAAATGATTAGTAATGGATTTATCGGTATTAGAAAAGGGACCAATCTTCCCACAGTCCCGTTAGATGTAGAAGGAGATATCCAATTTACAGGAAAGATAAATGATATAACTGTTGGAGAATTAAATAATCTCAAAGATATTAACTATAATATCAAACAGCGCATAGATACCAACGACAGCAGACAATCCAATTACATATCCGATGTAAATACTAATCTATCTCAACGCATAGACACTAATGATAGCAGACAATCCAATTACATATCCGAAATAAATACTAATATATCTCAACGCATAGATACCAACGACAGCAGACAATCAAATTACATATCCGATGTAAATACTAATCTATCTCAGCTTATCACAAATATCAATACAGATACTATAACACAAGGGACGCAAAAGAAGTTTATAATTGATGATATATATAATGGTGATTTAATTATCAATTCCAATTTAACTGTTCACGGTTCAACGACTACTTTGAATACTGATGTATATACTACTGAGAGATTGGATATAACTAACATTAATCAAATAAGTACAGCATTAACTGTAAGACAAATGGGTGAATCTAAAAAAATAATAAGTGCTTTGAAGGATAGCGAACCGGATGTAGAAATATTTTCAGTAAATACCGACGGTAGCATAGATGTCAAGGGAAATATTAGTTTTGGTGGGGATTTATTTAAAGGCGTCGAGAAGTTTAAAGCATCTAACTGGACTTCAAATATTGACGGTATAATGTCATATTCAAATGTTGCCATAGGAAAAAATGTTACTACAAACTCTGTATATAAATTGGATGTGAATGGAAATATGTATGTTAATGGAAATATTAGTTTTGTCGGAGATTTATTTAAAGAAGCAGAGAAGTTTAAAGCATCGAATTGGACTTCAAATATCAATGGTATAATGTCTTATTCAAATGTTGCAATAGGCAAGACTGTTACTACAAACTCTGCATATAAGTTAGATGTGAATGGAAATATGTATGTTAATGGAAATATTATAGCATCATTAGCTATTACAACTTTTGATGATTTTTCTGATGAAAGATTAAAGGATAGGGAGGGTAATATAGAGAATCCGCTTGATATTGTCGGTAAATTGCAAGGATTCTATTATAAGCCCAATAAAATGGCGAATGATTTGGGAATCAAAGGAAATAAAATGAATAAGAGAGAGCTCGGCGTTAGTGCGCAAGACGTCCAAAAAATATTGCCTGAATTAATAGACATAGCCCCAGCGGATATATCATATGATGCGGAAAATAATGTTGTTTCAAAAACGGGCAGCAATTATCTGACAGTTAATTATGAAAAAATGATACCGCTACTGATAGAATCAATAAAAGAATTAAATAAAAATATAAATGAGCTGAAGAAGGATAATGTGGAATTGCGCAATTTAATCAAATCTCAATAGACACTTGGTTCTAATTATGTCGTGGTCGGTATAAGCCACGGCTTTACACTTACATATATTATTATCAATCATTTTTTTATATATGACATCATAGTTATTGATAGCGTAATTTATAATATTATTATTGAAAATCCAGCGGAAAAAGTTGAGCTGTCCCACGGTTGTTTCTATGTATTCGCTTTTATCTTCGCTAATAAAGAAGGTAATGCGATGGTGTCTCCTGAAAGAATCAAAGTTAAACTTGGAATATGATTTTAATTGCGCGCGATAATCGTGATATAAGTTGATTTTTCTAATATTTCCCTTTATATTTTCAGGCGGGAAATCGGTATATATATTTTTATTGTCATCAATCCAATAATATATATTATTGCTTTTCGCGTAATGCGTTACTAACCATTCAATTATTCGCAGAGACAGCTTATGTTTCCCTATAATGATATTCTTCAATATTATCTTGTATTCAACATTTTTATTGTAAAAATCTGTAAGAGATTTTAAAAGTAGATTTTGTCCTAAATCGCACATTTAAATCTTTATATAGTATATTTCTTATGTGATTTTCCTTATGTACATTTTTATAATTATAAGAAGGTAAAAATAATTTAGTAGGAGATTGAGCTACCGATTTCAAGGGTATTTTGGCGCAAATCCGGTTCTATCGTGCTAATCATCCAGGGGCCGACGGCATCTTGAGGATTGGGTATTTCTGAGCGTAATTGTAAGTTTGCATTTCTTAGCGATTGTCCGACGGTATTAACGCCTACATGATATCCTGCAGTTAAATAGTTCTGATCGCCAATATTGCCGCCCCCCGAGGGATTTATTTGAGCCCATTTGCTATCAGCGGCATCTTTAGGCAATAAATCGTCGGCCGATAATCTATCGCGAGGGAAGCAAGATTGCATTCCTTGTTGGTTAGAACCTCCGGCGCCACCAGCGCCAGCGCCACCGCCCATACCACCCATATTAGATACGGGTTGAAAGCTTGAATTACCATTAAAAGAACCAGCTGGGCCTTGTCCTTGTGAGGACATCATAGGCGAGTTTTGGGTTTGCTGGTTGGCTCTCGCGGACCATTGAGGGGAAACTTCGTTTGACATTTGAACTGAAGCAAGGTCGGCCATTGGTTCTACAGTCATTATATCTTCGTCGTTGCCAAAGCCTTCTTCTACATCAACTCCATTTCCATAGTCAGTAAATTTGGCCCTTTTCGCAGCTTCAGCAGCTGCTCGCGCCGCCTTCCACTCAGGTGTCTGTGTCGCTTCCATCTTCCTAGCTCGCTCATCTTGATACGCCAGGTCAGCTACCCTCTGTTGCCTCTGTTGCCTCTGTTGCCTCTCCTGTTTCCTTGATGCAAATTGTTCAATATAGAAGGGTTCAGGACCGCTGGAGTAGTTTCCTACATTATAGGAGTTTTGCATAGCGGGTCCGGCGGTATTATGCGATTGATTGCATTTTGAATTGTATGTTAATAATAATAGTAAGGATAGTAGCAATAATATTGCTATTGAAAAAGATACAACAACGTTTTTATTAGTACCCATATTTATTCTACTTATATATCTATTATTTACATTAGATTATATTTAAAAATATTTTTAAATATATTATTATTTTAGATTTTCTTCTTGGTTTAATATTAATGTATTCAATTTATTTAGAAAATAGTTTATATTAACATTAGTTGATTCCGAACTTTTCTTCAAATCCGCCAATAATTCGTCAATCGTTTTCATATTGTCCCTGATATTATCTATGTTTTTGCTAAGCTCCCCGATTTTGTCATTACATTTTTTCTTAATATTATAGATTCTGCTCTGAAAATTATCTATCAATTCCTCCGTACTCACAGTATTATCGTCTTCATCTATATTTGAAATATCTATTTTCCTTATTATCCATTTGTTAGAAGTAGTCTCGCTATATATATATAGACCGTAATATTCCATCGTAATATTAATGAAGGATTTCTTAGCTGTATTATCTTCTCTTAGAATATTAATGATATCATCAATATCTTGTTCGACCTTATTATTATAAAGCATATTCTTTATCTGTTTAGATGACAATATGACACCTATTGTTTTCGTTTGATTACAAAATGATTTGTGATATAGCTCTGTTATCTCGCTCATATCAAACTTTCTATCAAACCATTTTAAAGAATTATCCTCAATTGAGCTCATTATTTCTTTATCAAACGCAATAAGCTCTTTTATTATCTCCAAATTATTGGAAGGCGCGATGTATATGTTAAATACATATCCGGTATTATTTGCCAGCTTATTAATAGATTTAATCCTTACATCTACTATGTTTTTAACAGGCGGATTTTTGTATATCAATATTAGTTTATTATCCTTTTTTATAGGTTCTAGAAACATTTTATAATATATTAAATTATTATTATTGTTTTTAAATATATGCGGTAAAAATAATGAAGTTCTCAGCGAGATTTTTATCAGATAATGAACGGTAGTTTATTAATTATTTTATCAGGTTTATTCGTTTACTTTACTTTATAATTATATAACAATATAAATATAGGTTATTTAGCTGTCCTAATTAAATTACAAAAGGGGTTTTATTGATTATCTTACTTGGTTTAATATTCGTAAAAATATTATTGTGCATATTTTTAGGCCCACTCTGTATCATATTATATATAAACTCTACCATATCTAAATCATAAGAAGTTCTTAGATTTTTTATATAAGACATAAGATGGTATTGGACGGATATCATTTCATTATTGAAACTTTCTTCGGGCAAATCAACATATTCTCCCCAACCGTAATATTTATTCATAAACGCATTGATTATTCTCAGGTAATCTTCCAAGTTATATTTAGCATTTTTCTCTTTTATATCTTGAGAATATCCGAAATCATATATCATTATATTATACTCACATGCTTTTAAGTAATAATCTTTCTTATTGGATACATAGTGATAATATCCTACTTCTTTATTTTTCTGATATAAGAAGTTCCCGTAATGAGCGTCATTATGGTAATTTTTAGCCAGTTTGTGAAACGATGCTATTGATAAAAATGTTTGAACGAAAAGGTTATACATCAGCTCGCTATTTCCAACTACTTTTCTATCTTCAATAAGAGTTTTCAAATCTCCGTGTGCCAATTCATTAATAGCTATGAGACGCTTGCTATCTGATACATAATTGCTTGTCGTATTTTCATAACATACAAAATACTTGTACATCATAAGGAAATGCTTGGATTTTTCCTTTGTAATAATCTTTTTAGTTAAATAGTCCATAATATTGATTTCTTTAAAGTTATCATTGCTAATCGGTGTTATTTTAGCAGCCAATAAATTGCCACCGAATACATTCTTCACTACGGTGAGATATATTGAGGCATTTACACTATCGGTGCCTATCTTTTTAATCAAAAATAATTTATCAGCTATGCTATATTTAGTATTATTATCTTCTATATATTTCTTAACACATTCGTCGCCTTTAATATTTTTAATATAATTTAAAAGATATTCATAATATTTTATACGATTTTCAAGAACATATTTATCTTTTACAGCATATTTCTTGAAAAACTTTTGTATCTTTTGAATCCTTTTGTCGGACATAAAGAGATTAGGGGATTTCTTGATTTTTGGCTTTTTTGATGCCTTGTCTATTATATTTCTGTTCTCTTTTGACAAGGACTTATACATATCGCTATGTTTTAATGATTTAGCTGACTGTTTAGTTGGCGATTTAGCAACAACTTTTTTTCCTTGATAATTCTTATCAACCATTTTTTTAATTATCATATAATCAGACGAGCCTTTTCTTGGCATACACCATTTATTTTTCCCTTCATTATATTTTCTCAACGCTTCAATATATTTCATTTCTATAATATGATAATATTTATATACAAGTTTAGAAATATTATCTTTATTTCTTTTGCCAAAAATAAGAAAGGTTTGTAAAATGACCGATATAGATAGTGATAATAACAAAGATACTAACAAAGACTCTGATAATGATAATGACGAAGATTATAAAAATAATATTGTAAATATTATAATTGATTTTATTAAGGACGAGATATTGAAATCAAATATAAGATACGAGATTGTAAAGCCAATCCTATTATATATCTTGTATTATCTAATACCTTTTGTAATATTAATACTTCTATTGAACTTTATAACTACTATAATTGCTGTATGTATAGTATTCAAATATTTAATATAAAAAATATCCTATTATTATAAGAGTTTATACAGATATTATGAAGGAAGATAATAATATTAAATCGCTTATAGCATCTATATTAAAGCTTTCGTTAAAACTATCAAAATGCAATGCTTCTGCAAAGGATTGTCCTAAACCTAAGACTAAACCTAAGACTAAACCTAAGACTAATGTGGCTACTAAGAAGGGTAGAAGAGCAAGAATTGTTGGTGGTGGGAGTGCCGAGTTTTTTGAATAATGAAGATATTTTCAATGAATAGTTTCGTATGTCATTCCTTTATTTTTGTTATTGTTAATAATAGATAGCGAATATAATTTAGTATAATTTACTGATTTATCGGATTTAATATTGTTGATGATATACCACCCTCTTTTATAAACATCACCTACGGTTTCGAAAGGTTCTTTATTGATAATATAGATACGCCCTTTGTCAAAGATTGTAATGTTATCATCTCCACAAATCTTATTAGTCGTATTCATAGTTAAACATATATCTGTGCGAGATTTTATATCATTTTTTAATAATATAATAAAATAATGGATGAAGAATTAATTGAGGAGTTTAAAGAGCTGTTTTCATTTGATAAAGAAAAGCAAAACTCTATATTAAACAGAATTATCACAGATAATATAGTCAAAGGTGATAAAATAGAGATATCCGACGATGTATATAAGGATACTAATATAGATAAATGGGCTCGCAATTTGCCCTCGTTGGAAGGTAGCAAAATATTGATAGAGAGATTAGTGAGACACCCTATAAATGACAGAGAATTGCTAGAAAAAAGACAGAAGGCTCTGATAAATTACGATATAGATATTGAAATATTGAAGGAGTATGAGGACGATATTTTATGGATTTACAAGATTGCCGAGGAAATTAATGAGAACAATTCAATTGAAATATTATTCCCTTCGTCATTTATATTAAGCTATATAAATTACATTGAGACGCTACTTGATATTTATCATATATACAAGATATTTTTTATACCTATTACATCAATATTATATCCTATAAGTACCTTTGTGGCGCCTTACATATATTTAAATAGATATCTCAAAATGAATATCAGCTTCAGCTCTTATCTTGAGATAATTTTACAGATTATTAAAATGTTGTGCGTTTCTACTGGCAATTTTCGCACAGATTTAATTAAGTTCATATCTATATTTTTCTACATAGGAATATACTTGTATAATATGTATCAGACATATGAGGTTGCATACTTTTTATACAGTACTAAGGATAAACTTCAAAATAAAATGGAGGGCTTGGTAAAATTCGTAAATCATTCGCTGAATATTATGAATAATGTGCCAAAAAATATCATAGAACCGTATTTTAATATCAGGGCTACCTACGAAGGTATATTGATAAATAACAGTATGTCGTGTATTTATAGGATATGGAAGGACGACATATTAAAAGATAAACTGTCATCTCTTTTAAAAACTATTTATGCCGTTGATGTTATCTATTCTATTAATAATTTGTTTTTAGAAAAAGATTGGTCTGTCGTCTCTTATAATAATGCTGAGACGAAGTTTTGGGATGCAAAAAATCCTATATTATCTGACGCGCAAATCTCAAATCCTGTAAGTTTGGGGAGAAATATTATTGTAACGGGTCCTAATGCGGGTGGAAAGACGACATATGTCAAAACTATCTTATCAAATGTAATCTTAGGGCAAACCTTGGGAATCGCTTATAGCATTAAATCACAGATGATTTTGTATGATACCGTCAATTCGTTTATGCGTGTCTCAGATGTTCTCGGTAATCGCTCGTATTTTGAAGCAGAAGCTGAGTATTGTCTAAATATGATTAATAAAGCTAAGGAAATAAATGCAAATAATAAGTCGGCGCTATTTTTGATGGACGAACCTATGCATTCTACGCCACCTATTGAGGGGATGGCAACGGCATATGCGGTAATAGAGTATTTGAGCAAATTACAAGGCATTACTTTGATTATTACTACGCATTTTCACAGATTAATAAAGCTGGAAGAAATATATCCGGAAAAATTTATAAACCTCTCGGTTGATGCAATACCTATGAATAATAAATATCACTTTCCTTATAAAATAAATAGAGGTCATTCATATCTATGCATTGCCATAGAATTATTAGATATCAAGGATTTCCCGAAAGATATTATAGATAATGCGATTAAAATGAAAAACAAAATATGTAATGATATTAATAAATAATGTACGGCTTTTTATTCGATCAAACATATATAAACTTAATTATTATGGGTTTCTTTCTGTTTTTAATAATGTTCTTATGGAGAAAAATCACTATAATTGAAGGCAATTATTTCATATTAGAAAAACGCGTTGATATGATTAAAAAGACCTGTAGGGATTCTTTAATATCAAAGAATATGGAAAAGGCCGATATAGTTATGAACGAAATATTTAAAGATAGCACAAATGGCGGTGTAGGCAGTTGCGGTAGTGGCAAAAAGAACTATTGTAATAATGTTAGTTATTGTCCACCAGAAGCAATTCTAAAATCACAAAAAACAAGCTCTAATGACTTAAAGGACACCGAAGACATAGATATCTCATCGTATATGATTGATGCTGTAGCAGCTGTCTCTTCTGTCGCTTCCAAGCCTGAAATAGTTATTAGTCAGGAAGAGGTCGCTGAGGACGCTTCTGTGGTTCTTGAATCTAATAATAAAATTGAAATAATAGAATGTAAAGAAGGCGATAATATAGTTATAAATAAAAATGTAGAATATGGCTACGACGAAGCCGATAATGCTTCTGATGTTCATTCGGCAGTTATAATAGATATGACAGCTAATAGCGAAAATGATATTAGGGATATTTTATATGCTAGTTGTGCGCCGGGTGCTACGGGTAGCGCCTCTGGCAATGGCGGTGTTGGTAGCGGCGATACCGCTGATAATATAGATAATGATGCTATGTCGGTTAGTTCTGATATTACTTTTGGGACAGATCAGGATAAATCTATTACGAAGAAATATAAGAAAATGAGTATTGAAAAGCTTCGCGATGAATGTGTGGAAAAATCTTTAAATAGCGAGGGTACGAAAGCAATACTTATAGGCAGAATATTAGAGTATAATAAAAAGGCGTAAAATAAAAAATATTGTAATTGTATAGATAATAAAATGAATAAAATAAATAATACAAATTTAGATGAATATCGTACTAAATGCCCGATTAAAATGTCAGATGGGCGGATATTCACTGATTATAGACCTCGCTGTGCTGTAAATGCTGAATTAATGACTGATTTATCAAATAACAATATGATTAAAAGCAGTTATGAGAGTCGTGTTTTTTTGCAGAGTAATGCCGAGAAAATAATAGAGATGAATAAAATGAATGCTACAAATAACTTAGCCCCTTGTGCTCCTTGTAATCGCCCAATTGATGTCTCGGGCACTATGTACCCCGAGCGCTATATAGTAAAATGCACACCTTCAAGTTGCGAAAAAATTGAAGTAAATAAGCACGGATTGGGAACTAGTACAAGAATGCAAATGTAAATAAATAAATCTATATATATAGAATAGAGATAATGATTTTTAACGATGAATATATATATTTAAATGTAAGTATTCAAAACAATTCTAAAATGTTTCTTGAAGGTTATATTAAAAATCCTTCGCAATATAGTAAAATGTTAGTATTAGCCTCAAATCCTATTGATAGAATGATTAATTATTCGGGTTCCGGATTACCCTTCCCAAACGAACAAATAGCTTTTGAAAATACTAAAAATATGTTTTCAGTTTCAGGAACAGGCACTATAAATACAGTTTTTAGCTATCCTAACAGTTTCTATTCTCGCAACGGAAAAAATAAAATATTACCATCTATTTACATAGAATTAGTACAAGGTAATAATGCTCCCTTTCAATTACAATATGAACTAAGTAATTTTAATACACTGCGCTCATTAATCAACAGAGAATCGCGCCAAGGACCCGAGTTTTATGCAAAGAAAGATGTTATCCTCCCCATAGATACTGCCGAAAATGTAATGTATGCTTATTCTCGTGCAAAATTGGAAAATGACATCGGTTAATTAAAATAATCGTATTTTATTTTTATTCTATATATTACAAAAATATTAGATATGTATTAGATATGTATTATTTTATTTTATCATTTTCATAGCAAAAAATATAAAAATTGATAGGTTCAATTATTACAATATATTATACACAAAGGCGGTTAATTCCGACTTAGTAAAGCTTCTGTGATTTATCCGCTAAGAAAAACAAAACAGTATATCTCAAGTAATCATAGATATAAGCAAGGAAAGGCATTGATACTGTTAAAAGGAATGTCCGGCACTGTCAAAGTCTCGTACAATATCAATAATATCAAGCATAATGTCAGTTGGGGTATCAAAAACATCATTTTCAAGTGGAATGGTATTATTTTCGGCGGATTTGTTAGAGATTCCATCATTTCCCAACATTACTCACAGCTTTTCTGGGAAAAATATAACTATTCCAATAAACATTTTTGGAATGAACAGTTTGACCCAAATACAGCTCCAAGAACTCTAATTCCTAATGATATTGATGTGTGTATTTACAATGAACAACATATAAGTGATATGATGAATGAGATTACTTTGTTGTTTAATAAAGAATTTGGGGCTGCAAATATTAAACAGACACACAGAGTCGTTTTTAAAAATATCCAAGATATTAAGGGTTATATTGACGCGCCTATCGGTAACTTACATACATTCATATATACGATAACTGTGGGAATGGTTCCGTATTTCAGCGATGGAACTACATTTAATATTATGTTTGATATTATTGCTATGGTGGACAAAATACATATTAAACCACCTTTTAATAAGCTTGATTTCCTATGCAATGGATTTATTATGACAGACCATAATGATATTGCATTGTCAAATTTTACGGGAACTGAAATTGACCAATTGAAATTGGTTGAGAAAAAAGAGATTGAGAGCAAAATCATCAAAGACATCATTTTATTCAAAACCGATTATTGTTTGAAGTTCAAAGATATTGCCAAGACAAATATCTATGCTTCTATAAGAGATAACGACCAAGCTTGTAGGAGGGTTGAAAAGATGTGTAATAAAAAATATCCTTGGAAGATTGAAAATATGCCAATTATTATCGTGAATCCTAAAAAACAAATTGGTGATGGAGCTTGCGGGACAGGAGCAAAGATTTGTTGTATTTGTTATGATGGTATTAAAAACAAGGAGCGATCTGTTGCATTTCCATTATTTGATTCAAATAACAATATGATTCAAGGAACGCCTATTCATACTTATTGTTTCTTCAAATATATGTTCTCGCAAATCCAAGATAAAAAAAAGGACTATGAAAATAACTCTTATAACAATGATAATGTAGAACTTGCAGATTGCCGAACATTTCTTCGTTGTCCTATGAGAAACAATATTAACTTTCACACTGATAATATTGTCTCAGTCATTGATAAATATCTGGGACAAGATAGCCCTTTCTATCAAAAACATACTGCTTAAAGCTATAACAGATATAGCTTCAAGTAAGTGCGCGTCTGTGTGTATTTGAGATAAAGTGATTTATATGATATATATTATATATTTTTCTTATTATTTGCAAATAATATATTGGCGAAGCAGCCCATTACATAGCTTACTAATGATATCATAATTATTATTATTAAATGAGATATCTTTGATGTATTGAATATGTCGCATCTTTCAGTAGTATAAAGATATACTTCAAATAACATAATTTTTAAAATCATTCCTAAGATTACCTCAAAACCGAATAAAAATCCGAGGGCAAAATTAACAATAATATGAGATATTAGATATACGCGGTTTTCTATGATATTGTTATCGTGATTGGGATAAAAAAACATATCAAGAGCGTGTATTTCAAATACACATCTGGCTACACTAAACCCCACGGTTATTGTTATTATAGTAACTAAATATATGTAAAAATAGATTGTATTCATTTTCTATATTATTGCTATTTTATTATTTATTTTATTTGTAATGTTTTTATGGGAATAGTAAAATATAGTGCTTCTTTTAATAATATTTTCCTTGAATTTCTCGTAATAATCCAATACTTCCTTATTTGTTGTATTTTTGATAGCATTATATATCTCCTTATTTGTTCTTAATTTTTTATTATATAATAGGAAGTTCTTATAAAATCCGTTATACGAGTCTATATTATAAAATTTAGAATATTCATATCTTGATAATAATCTATTCTTAGAATATTTAATATCATTGGCGTTAATCTTATAGGTTTTCAGGATATCTATTATTTTAGCGATAACCGTTGGCACATTTTTAATATCGCATCTTGTACCTATATAATAATGCGATTGTTTGGGATTTTTAATACTTATATTATTATACAGATGGATTCCGTATATTATCCCCATTTTTTCACGAAGTTCCTTATAAAACGCGCCGTTCTCAAAGTTAAATAGTATGTTGTGCAATATCATATGTGCTATATGTTCCTTTGACAAATACTCCATTTCGGCAAATGCGTAAATATTTATTATTGTATTATCATTAACAACCTTATTTTTAATGTGAACTACCTTCGTTTTGCCAGTCTTATTTTGAAGCACAGGGTATTTTATATCTCCCTTGCTCGTTTTTTTTATAATTCCAAAATACTTCTTTATATAATATTTTGTCTCCTTGATTTTGTTGCGCGGACAGGTTATATTTAGTACGATATTTTCAGTTAATATCTTCTTCTTTATGAAGTTCTTTACAAGCCGAACATTATATTTTTTAACATATTTAATATCCTTTTTAAAATCTTGTAAATGAGCGTATTTCGGGAATAGATATTTGAATATATTATAATCAAAATCGTATCTTTCATTTGATATGATATTCTTCAGCTCTTGTATTATAGCACCCTTCTCATTTTCAGCCAACTTAGGGTCTATATAAAAGTCTTTCAAGCTATTTGATAAAATATCAGCGTAAAAACCAAAATCCTTGAAGTACCCTTGTAAAAATACTATTAATTCGTATTCTGATACATAAGCATTAGTATCTCCTCCGCGCTTTGTTATTTCATTTGCTATATATTTATAATCCTTGTATTTCTGCGATGTTATTCTTCCCAGAAGATGCTCGTAATAATGCGTCAGATTTCCCTCACCATCCTTTTCGTGCCGAGAACCCAGCAACATAGATACTGATAGGAATGTCAGTTTGGTTTTAAGAGGTACTATCAAAACCTTAATACCATTTTTTAATGTATAAGTATTTATCTTAGCGTCCATTATTAAATATATAATATATAAAAAATGATTTACACAGATACACAGAATAATTATAGAGTGTATTGTTATGAAAAGGTTGGTTATTGTAGAGAGCTTTACGAAAACTAATACTATTAAAAAATATCTCAACGATAAGAATGTAATCGTTACCTATTCTTCAGGTCATATTTACAATTTGCCTAAAGATAAGTTGGGTTTTGACACGACTACTTGGGCTTTAGATTATATTAAGACGAATCCTAAGGTTATAAGCAATATTAGGGAATGTGTGGTAAAATCGGATATAATTTATATCGCAACTGACCCTGATTTAGAAGGAGAAACGATTGCCTATAATATCAAAGATTCTATTGCTGATTTAATTAAAAATAAGAAGTGTTATCGCATTTCTTTTAATGAGATTACCGAAACAGCCGTAAAGATGGCTATCAGCAATCCCCGAGAGATTGATTTGAATATTGTCAATGCCCAAGAAACGCGAAGAATTGTTGATAGAATGATAGGATACAAAGTATCTCCTATATTATGGTCTAAGTTCAATAAAAATTATTTGAGCTCTGGGAGAGTACAAAATGCCGCATTAATTATGTGCATAAATCAACGCAATAAAATATTAAATAGCGAAATCTTACAGCGTTGGAATATTGAGTGTAAGTTTATATTTGACAAAAAGGACAAAAAGAGTTCTCTTATAGGCTCTCTAATAAACCACGATAACATAGATACAGTAGAGATAGCGAAGAGTATTATGGAAAAGCTAAAAACTAATGCAAAATATTATATTAAATACGATGTAAAAAATCACACAGTATCTCCACCGCCTCCTTACACTACTACATCAATGCAGCAAGATTGTTATAATAAATACAAATGGAATGCCAAAATTACGATGAAATACGCTCAGGATTTATATGAAAATGGCCTAATCTCTTATATCCGCACAGATTCCGTAATCATCTCTAATGATGCCAAGAATATTATTATAAACTACATTAAAAATACTTACGGAGCCGGCGAGGGCAAGTATGCTAAATATAGGAGCTTTAAATCAAAAATCAATAATGCCCAAGAAGCTCACGAGGCCATTAGAATAACAAATCCAAATATCATATATTGTAATGGCACGGGCTCGCTATCAGCTAATCACGATAAGCTATATGATATGATAAGGAAGAGGACGCTTGCATCTCTTATGAGTGATGCGATTTATACTGATATAGTGATGCTTATGACTTCTTCGCTTAGCGAAAATAAGGAGTATTTATTTAAGAGCACCAGGTCATTTATGACATTTGAGGGATTCAAGATTGTATATGGGGAGAAAACGGAGGATTATGAAGATTTTACAAAGATGCTTGGCAATAATCCCCTATGTTATTCATATGAATATAAATCAAATGGATTTATTGATAATATCCCTTCGCTATATAATGAAGTGCAATTGATTAAACAATTGGAGAAGGAGGGTATTGGGAGGCCATCTACATATGCTTCAATTATAGATAAGTTGCTTGAAAAAAAATATGTAGAAATTGGGAAGAACCCTCAGCAAGAATATAATATAACGAGCTTCATCAAAAAGAATAAGAGTGACGATATTATAACAGAAACTAAAAAGATTAACTTAGGGGGAAATAGTAAAGATTTATTGATACCTACTGAACTGGGAATTAATGTAATAGAGTATATATTTGATGTTATGCCGTATCTATGCGATTTAAAGTTTACATCCAAAATGGAGGATGACCTTGATGATATAATTAATATGAAGAACAATAAGAAAAATATCTTAGATGATATATATTCAAAAATTTCAAAGTCTCTTCAATCCTTACCGCCTGCTCCCGACACAGCCGAAGCAGGAGGACAAAAGAATAAACAAGAGTATAAGGATGGATTTATTACGACCCGCTACGGCCCCTGTTATTACAATAAGAGCAGCAATTCTTATACGAATATTGATTCTTATTTAAAATGGAAAAAGAAGGCTTTTGACGATTTAAATGATACCGATTTAGCATTTATCTCTTCACTACCAAAAGCCGTCATTCATTCTGGAAAGCCGTTTAAATTACATATAGGACGCTATGGATTGTATTTAAAAGATGATAATAATGTTAATCATAAATTAGAAAAAAAATTGTGGTCTTCTTATGTTTGATTAGCTTACTTGCTTACTAATCATACGGCGATAACCCCTTTTTACCATAAATATACCAAGATTTCGTATATTTATCTTCAAAATTAGGATGTTCTATATTATTATGATGGTCTATATCTACGCAATTATTTATATATTTATTGCATTTCTTGCATAGCCAACAGTTATCTTTTTTGTTATTATTATACATCCTTTTTGCTCTTTAATAATTTACTTAGATTTTTATTTAGGTTATGTAGCTCGTATGAAATATTTGACATTGATGTAGCTATAGTTACGCCATATTCATCAACAAAAAGGGTATTTAGCATATTATATAATTTCTCATTTGTCAAAATATCAAGGTCTTTTGTTTCATCATCGCTATCATCTTCATCACTGTCATCATCGTCTTCGTCATCGTCTTCATCATCTTCATCATCTTCATCATCTTCATCGCTATCATCTTCGTCATCTTCGTCATCTTCGTCATCTTCGTCATCTTCGTCATCTTCGTCATCATCAACGACATCTTTATCTTCTCTTTTATTTCGCTTTTTTTCTTGTTCTTCAGAGCCAGTGTCTGTTTCGCTTTCTTCTTTAATTTCACAGCATTCGTCAATATCTTTATTTACAGCAACATTTTTGGAATCGTGCGATTCCTTGCTCTCTTTAATAACACATTTTTTACTCTTCTTCTTCTTCTTTTCAGCATTTGATACATTATTCATACTGTTGAGAAATGCCATTAAATCCATATTATTTAAATTTAAACCTTCCATATTGTATAAATTATAATACAATAATATTTCTTATATATATTTTTATAGATATTTATAAAGTTTGTTTTTATTAAGATATATTAGAATAAGAATATATAATGGAAGATTTAATTTATTCTGTAAGTTTATTGTTTGGTATACTTATTGTATTATTAATAATTATATATTATGATTTACTAATAAATATCAATAAGGACAAAAGAGATGATATAATTGAAAAATATGAAGACTATGAAGACTATGAAGACTATGAAGGAAGTAGGGCGACGGATGATTTAAAGGAACAAGATATGCCCACAAAGAATATTATTATGACAAGCGATGATATAAAGGTAGGTGATGAGAACTATAAGCATATCATATATGAAAAAAATATAGTAGATAAATACAAAATAGCAAGCTTTTTAAAATCGCCCACTCTAAAGATGTTAATATCCTCTTTTGAGAAAGAAGATAATCGCGCTAATATAGAGCATTTTCAATGGAACAAAGATAATGATAGACTAGATTTCCTCGTATCCATAGATGATTCGCCAAAAATACATAGATTTCCTTTTAATCCCAGTATATATGGATATAATTTGAATAATATTACCGTTGAAATAGATAATCTCAAGAATAGCAAAGATAACAGCGAGAATGCTATAATAAATGAGTTAGCTGTATTCTTTAATTTAAAAATAAATGATATTAAAGGATGTGTCGGGACAGTTAATGACAAAGGCCAATTGATATGTATAAATAGCTATGATTATCAAAATATATATATAAATATAATTGAAAATAATAAGCCGAGATGTTATGAAGGCGAATCAATAAATGTTGATGATAATTATGGAACATTAAATGATATTCAAGGTGGCGATATCTATAGTTATTCTTCAAATACCCAAAAGACCTATGATATTGTCTTAGATATCAATTCAAATAAATATTATATTAGAGATATATCTGATGATATTATGAGGGATCCCGTAATCTTTATGGGATTGACAATAAACAAAGATAGAATCGTTTTTTATATTAATAAGGATATTGCTATATTTGAGAGATTAGATGACAAGTTAATTATTATAGATTACCCCATATATATCAATAAAAACAAGCAATGTGATATTACACTTTATAGCGCAGCGCTTATTATAAACAGCAATAATATACACAGTGATATGGAAAAATATGAACTTTATAATAAATATAATCTTTATGACAAAATCAATATATAAGCAAATATAAGCAAATATATAATTATATATAAACTAAATGTCAAAATCAGCAATATTAATATTAACCCAAAATACTGTTGAGCGCAAGATATATCTGAAAACTTCTCTGTATTTTTTATTTAGAAACTTTAATGCCCGCTTTAAATATCCTGTTATTATTCTACATCAAGGGGATTACGATATTGACGCCATTAGCGAGATAACTACATCTATAAGGAAAGAATATAGATATTTGGTGGATTTCAAAAAAATAGATAATAGCGATTTTGAGGTACCTGCTAATATAGACACCGATAAATTGAATAGATGCTTAGAGGCTACTCCGGTTCCTTATTGGAGAAATAAAAATTATAGGCTGATGTGTAATTTTTGGATAAACCACTTTATAAAATACTGCGACCAATATGACTATATAATGCGTCTGGATGATGACAGTATATTTGAAGAGCCTATAAATATAGATATATTTAAAATGATGGAAGAAAAGGATCACAATTATATGTCTAATCTTATACACGTTGATTGCAGCATATGTAATTATGGTATGAAGGAGTTCTTTGAAAGCGCAGTGCCTAACAAGATTGACAAGTTATCCGAGTTATTTATGGAGCACTCTTTGGATGTCGGGAGCCCGCATTTTTCAAAGTTCAAGAAGTTATATCATGCATTAAATAACAAAGAGTACGAGGGTAATTCTGTTAATATGGAGATGCCTGTAATGTACTATAATAATTTCTTTATTATGAAAACGAGAATATGGAAGACGCCAGAAATTACAGATATTATTAATAAGATAAACGAAAACGGTAGCGTCTTTTATTGCCGTTGGGGAGACGCTCCTTTGCAAACAATTATTATGAAATTGTACGACAATAATAAGATGACTAAGCTTGATTTTAAATATAGCAAGAGATTACAACGCGAATCCTTCAAAGATAATGACGGGATTTATCACAGTTATATGCCATCTTCTTACAGCGAAGATAGTTGCATAAGTAAAAAAAAATAATGAAATGACAACTATTAGATTAGATGAAGAGCTTGAATTGATTATTTTTATTCCATATTTCTCTATTAACATTATTACAATATTCGTGATTGTATAGATGATCTGGATGTATAGTGCTACCATAATTGATATTAGATATTGTTATAGGATACGTGAGTATCCAGGAATTGACGGCGATATATATTATATTATCAGCAGCAGACCATTCGCATTCTTTATGGGATAAATCGTAGGACGCCGAATCTATAACATATTTATCTAGCAATTTCTTAGCTCCTTTTCTTGAAACTAAATAATATCCAGCAGAGGGATAATCGTAATCTCTTATTTTTATTAGTTCATTATATTTCAAAAAATGTTCGTTATACATCTTGATAACACTAGGGTGTCCATTTGTATGTAATTGTAATATCTCAATAGATTCTCCGGATTCCTTAAAATTCTCTTCGATAATTTTCATATGTGTTAATATTTTTTCAAAGTTTATTTTTTCAATTACCATATCATCCTCAACAATGCAAAAATATTGTTCTCCGCCTTCATATCCTTTCTTAATAGCTTTTAAATGTGAAATAATACAGCTCAGTTCCTCTTGTGTAGCTGCTTCGGACTTAGGATTTCTTTTAATAAGATAATCCTTAATAGTCGCAGGCGTTTCTGCTTCTATACGAATATTATCTATTTTCTTATTACTAAACTGATCTTCCATATACTTCCTTCTATCATAACATTTCTCTATATTAATCCAATAGTGCTTCATATTTATTGTAATAATACTTAATAATCTTTATATTCTTTATATATGGGAGAAACCGCCCTATGGGGAGACCGCCCCCAACGCGGTTTTATAGTGGGGGAGACCGCCCCCAACGCGGTTTTATATGATGGCTAATGAGAGGCTAATGAGAGGCTAATGAGAGGCTAATGAGAGGCTAATGAGAGGCTATTGAGCTATTTATAATACCATTATGATGTATCAAAAAGAAACCAGGTTTTTATAAAATTTGAAATTTAAAATTTGAGTACATCTCTTGATTTATTTTGTAATTTCTAAAAAACTTTTGAAATTTTTGAAAAAATAGAAAGATGTACTCAAAATTAAAATTGAAAAAAAATATAAATATTCTAGTGTCTCAAGAACTGCTAAGGTAATCTAAGTATTTTTATAATAATTATAGAGATATTATTGAGAGGCTATTGAGAGGCTATTGAGAGGCTATTGAGAGGCTATTGAGAGGCTATTGAGAGGCTATTGAGAGGCTATTGAGAGGCTATTGAGAGGCTAATGAGAGGCTAATGAGAGGCTATTGAGAGGCTATTGAGAGGCTATTGAGAGGCTATTGAGCTATTTATAATACCATTATGATGTATCAAAAAGAAACCAGGTTTTTATAAAATTTGAAATTTAAAATTTGAGTACATCTCTTGATTTATTTTGTAATTTCTAAAAAACTTTTGAAATTTTTGAAAAAATAGAAAGATGTACTCAAAATTAAAATTGAAAAAAAATATAAATATTCTAGTGTCTCAAGAACTGCTAAGGTAATCTAAGTATTTTTATAATAATTATAGAGATATTATTGAGAGGCTATTGAGCTATTTATAATACCATTATGATGTATCAAAAAGAAACCAGATTTTTCAAAAAATTGAAAATTAAAATTTGAGTAGCGGAGCGTATCTCTTGATTTATTTTGTAATTTCTAAAAAACTTTTGAAATTTTTGAAAAAACAGAAAGATACGCTCAGCTACTCAAATTTAAAATGAAAAAATATAAATATTCCAGTGTCTCAAGAACTGCTAAGGTAATCTTCGTTTTTCATAATAATGTTAAGAATATCTCGGTAGCCTCTCAGTAAAACCGCGTTGGGGGCGGTTTCCCCCACCTCTCAGTAAAACCGCGTTGGGGGCGGTTTCCCCCATAGGGGGTGTATATTAGCTGTCATCTATGTCATCGTCGGTATCGCCAGCTTCGCTAATATGAACTTGATATGTATTATTATCTGCTATGCTATTGATATTATTATCTTCCTCATTATCAAAAATTATATGAGTATCATCATTATTGTCTGATTTATCTGATTTATTAGAGTTTTTATAATATTGATTAATTAGAACATCAGATAGCTGTTTGTTATTAATTAATTGCTGTGTTTGTTCCAAATTAAACTTATGAACTATATCTACCTTATTTGTTTGAAAATCCCGCTTTGATACTATGACGATATCTCCTACTTCAATTAGAATACGCTTATTGAACTTTCTCATATTTCCGCGAATTATCCCGATTACTTCATCTCCACTATTTGTTATTAGAGATACACGGCAATTTCCAAGCAATTTCTTAGACAAAGCATATTCTTCAAACTCGGCATCTATAATATAATTCTTTGCAACATTTGCGCTTTTTTTCTTATTCCTTATCGTAGTTTGATACATTATTATATCTATTAATTAATTATATCTTATATATATTACATATCTTAAATAAAATATAAAAATACATACTATTTTCTATTTCAAAGGTTCGGTAGAGAGCTTAGAGAGAGCATTATTTCATTTTCTTCCATTCACCAAGAGCTGTCCGGATAGATTCTGCAAATGACATATCCGGATTGATCTTTTTGATATTTATAGATTTGTTATGAATGAACTTTCTAAGCTTCTTGTCCTCTTTCAGCATTCCAAGTGCAATTTTCATACACTCAGACCTCGTGAGTAGTCCCTTATTGTTATTGTAAATATTCGTAGAATACATCTTCAATGTATAGCTATCATCATAGGCAAACATTGTATATGCTGGCTTGCTGGCTTGCTGATACACAGACTTACTTGCTTGCTGATACACAGACTTACTTGCTTGCTGACGCTGTATTGTTTTGCCGACTTATGATAATAATATATATAAATATAGTCGTCAATTTTTTTATCATTTTGAATTATTTTAGAACAAATTTGTATAATAGCAAGTGCTTTTTTTGCAAGCTATTGGCCCTGAAGGAAGGCAAATATAATCATCAGGTATTATAGGACCTTTTGGAGCCTTTTTAGGTTTAACAGGCATAATATCTATATATCTATTCTGGCTATATAACGAGAATCGTATAAAACTCCATTGGTATTAAAATTATCAATTTTTATATATATTAGGTAAAAATTGACCTGCCATTGTGTCTATTATGTGAACTGCGTGACTGCGTGACTGCGTGACTGCGTATACTGAAAACACAAAGATACATTCTCAAAAAGCATCATAAATGAGCTATTCCAATATGACAGTTAAAGCTCTAATTTTAATCTGTAAAGAAATAGGAATTAAAGGATATAGTAGAAAAGATAAGAGCTCTATAATTGAAATGATAATCCAATGTGAAGCAGTGCTCCCTATTACAGAAAAAATAAATAATGATGTATATATAAATCTAAGTCATCAAGTAAAAGCAGAGATGGTGGAAGATAAATATACTAAGGAAATACTGAAGGAACAATATGCATTGCATAAGTCGTATTTTATTGGTAGATTGAATACGACAAAAAACATAGGTATCAAGGTGAGAATGTCTGGTATTCCAGAAGACATAAGCGAGAATATTATTAAACACATAATTCACAATAAATTAAATGATAAGACATCGCGATGGGATTGCAATAATGGAGATTTACAATCAGAAAAAGAAGGAATACAAGAATGCAAATGTTTTACAAGTGACGGTCCTCTGTCATTTACGCCATCATCACATTGGGATGTAATATACTTTCTTGATGCAAGAAAATGGCTTGACGACTATTACACACTATACCGCATTCCATTAAAAAGGACTTCAGAAGAATGGAGAAATATAAAAATGAATAAAACCCAAACATTTGAAGACCAGACGAATCAAGGTCGGCGTCCTCGTATAAATTGGGAATCTTTGTATCCTCAAATAGAATCTCATTGCAATAAAGTATATGAAGGGAATTTTGAAGACATATTTATTCAGCGCGGAGTAATGGAATAATTCTGCTGGCTATTAAATTTACTACCGGTACAGATACAGCATTTCCGGCAAGTTTATAAAGATTGCAATCGCTCATATTTGGTAATTTGTAAGACAAAGGGAATCCCTGGAGATTGAAACACTCTCGCGGGGTTAATTTGCGAATGCCTTTAGAATCTAAAATAAGAGGGACATTATGACCACCGCTACCCATATTTGCAGTAAGAGTAGGGCACTCGCTACTCTTATTCTCCCTTACATAAACCCTTCTATATTGATATATAGTATCTTTTTTAACTACGCTATTTTTTACAAGATTCCAAGTGCTTGATTTTTCAGTATAATAGTATTTTTCAGGAATGTCTTCTTCAAGAAACTCGGATATTTTCTTCTTCTCAATTTTAGGAAACTCTAAACTAAACTTATCAAATACCTCCTTAGATTTTACACATACTATATAAATTCTTTCCCTGTGTTGCGGAATACCTGTAATATCAGATGTATTCAAAACTTTGTAGCATATATAATAGCCTCTGCTTTCAAGATTACTTTTGATAGTATTGAATGTTTTATTCTCATCGTGTGTCAAAAGATTTTTAACATTTTCCAATATAACACATTTCGGCTGATGATAATCTAT